>MDTB01151543.1_pt1 | contig 19865 bp, 20 predicted proteins | sample 811161 | NCBI WGS metagenome assembly MDTB01 (sample SAMN05326650, study PRJNA326480) | marine metagenome | isolation source: seawater | place: Mediterranean Sea | collected 2009 | reverse complement strand
TACACCATCCAGCTGACCGGCACGAGCGACAAGCTTGAAGCCTTCATCGAATCCATCGGTGCAGGTTGTGTACTCGAAACCGTACGTACCGGCGTGTCTGGTATCGCACGCGGTGAGAAAGTACTGAGCCTGTGATGTAGGGTGGGCATTGCCCACCTTTAAATCATCGATTCACAGAAAGGGCCTTCGGGCCCTTTTTTGTTGCTCTGTTTTTTGCCTACACATCTGAAAATCATCACGTAGGGTGGGCACTGCCCACCGTTACTTTTCAACCACCTGAGTGCTTTTCACCCGAATAAACAAAAGGTATCCTGTGAACAAATATTAAATGGACACTTGGCGGTCATCTCACTGGCCCGATACAAAGGAATGCTTGATGAACCTCGTAAAAACTCCTGACGGCCTGCAACTGAATACGCCAGGAATTGGTAAGCCTGTCGTATTCACCCCAAACACGGAAGCGGATGCTCTGATTTTGCAAAAAGCAGCAAAAGAAGGGTATTACTATCCCTTGCTTGCTTTGAAACATCTTGCCGCCTTATCAACAGGACTGACAGGTAAAAACAACGTTTTTATTCCTAACATCAACGACTTTAAAACGAACAGTCTTCAACAGGTTGTTGTGTACGTTCCGGGTATTGCTGCGATGGTTGAGCGTCGCCCTAATGACGTACTGGCAATTACTCGCCTCGACTTGAGCGATGAGTATATGGCGATAGAGAAAGGCAGTCGGCAAAAGCCAGGTGTATATAGTGTTACGCGTGAGAGAGATAGTGTTGAGGCTAAGTACAGGCAGAATCGTCGTATTCAGGCCCAAAATGATCGTAGAGTCGTTATTTCTGATACTACTTTCGCCTTGCCGAAAGATGCTGCTGATAGGGCGGCAAGGGAATTAGATCAGTTGTTCGGTAGTAGTGCAGCTTTAAAATGCGATTTCGACCTTTTCTATTCGCCACTTGGATGTGATCTGAAAGGTATGCGAAATTATAATGCTGCCATGGTTCGGCAGACCTATGGGTATGCGGGATTGCTGGCCGATGTTATCGAGAAATCTAAAGGTCAGAAAGGTGTGGAATGGACATCTCAACGTGGCGGTTCGGTTGTACTGACTCAAGCATTGACTGCTCTAGCGAGTAAAGGAGTCACCTTCAATGAACAGAACCATATCGTAAAAATGTGTTGGGCAACATCTGATCCTAAGCAAACATTGAGCGCGGTGAATCATCTGGGCATGATCGCGGATAAAGACTTGTTGAGAAGTAATAGCCATGTTCGTGCGACGTTAAGTGCCACGATAGGCAATGCGCAACGCGCTGCTGATCGATCTGATCCGTACAACTGGGATGATTATGGTCGTGAGTTAGCCAATGGCACTATGACTGCCAATACAATTATAGGTATTGGTGCCCTCGGTGGTGGTCTGGCAACGGGTTCACCGCTTCTGGCGACTGTTGGTACTATTACAGGGGGAATTGGAGCATTGCAGTTTGCCTATAAAACAATTAAAGAGCGACTAGGACGAGGATGAATCTCATGCTTGGTTGGTTAAAATTCTTCCCGTTTGCTTACACGCAAGGTGCAGTTAGAAATGCAACAGAGATTCGTGGGCCATATTTTTCTAAACCAAGGCTCAATAAGTGGATATTCGGAGATGTGAATTTCTACTTTGACGCTCCTTGGGCAAATCCCGTGTTCGGCTTTGGTGGTGATTTTTGGTCTGTGGATGCAATTAAGCCTGGTGGTCGGGATATATTAAAAATTCAGTATCTTGAAAGAGTATATGGTCGAGGGCCAGGCCCCGTTGATGCCTGGATTAAAGAACGATTTTATGAAAATACCTGGTACTTTGTCGGGCAGTGGTTTTCTGGGCGAAAATCAAGATTAACCATGCGGGGAATTCTGAATACGGTCGCTGATGACTCACAATTTAAAGGGTTGAGCCTTTTTCATCCGCGAGTATTTGAATCTGCTATCGCAGACTATTTTGACCATAGTCACGGTTACAAACGATCGGGTAAACGTCCTGATTGTCGTGCTCCATTAAATTGGAGGCTATTGCCGTTATCAGACAGTGTTCAGGGAGTGAAATTTGACCTGCACTATATAGCTAATGGTGGGAAAGATAATCCAGAATTAGTAAGGGTGGTAGCATTCCCGATTAGTTCAAGTCAGTTTGTTATTATCTATTTTGATATGACAGCACTGCTTCTTCACGATGAAATAACGACGAAGCCAACGATGGCACTGTGCGATTCAATTATTGAGTCGATGAGCCTTAAGGTGGGAAAGAAGACGCTTTCAGAGTGGGAAAAGGTGAAAGACAATTGCCCGGATATGTCTCTGGCTGAAACCATGGGTGAGTATCAATGGCCGTTGTTTGAAGAGAAACCTTCAAAAAAACCGAAGGAGAGAGATATTACATCTATGCATGGACAGGACTGGATCGAGAATAAGTCATAGTAGAAGAGTTATATGCTCGTTTTTCTGGAAGGGAGGTTTGAGTTATGGAAGATTCTTCAATCAGTTCAAAGAGTTATCCAGGAAACCTCGAAAGAGTATCCCAGGATAAACGCGCATGCATACTAATAAGCTGGTAGTTTCTACAGGATGCACAAGGATTGAGATGAAGTTTGATAGCCTAAGAATTAGGAATTTCCGTACTCTAGGAAGTGAGCAATTTGTTGATTTGAGTAATGGCCTTACAATAGTTGGTCCAAATAGCAGTGGAAAGACCAACATTCTAAAAGCCATAGAAATGATATTTACCGGCTATGATAATGTGTTGGAGTACGAAGCTAAGCGAGATCTGACTTTTGGGATAACTTCAGGGCAAACAAGCCTTGTCGCAAGCTTTACTGGAGATAGAGAAGCAGACAAAGACTTTTTTGAGCTGTACGATGAATTAAACACAATGTTAGAGGAGCCAAAAGAAGTTGGCTCTAGCTTTTCCTTATATTTATCATTTGCAAAGTCGGGAAAACCGTTGTATAGATTTTTCTCTAATGAAAAGATGAAGAAGGAGTTTCAGGCACAGTTTTCAAGAAAACAAATTACCGCAGTAAACATCTTGTTAGAAAAGTTTGTATGTCACTATGTTCCGTCATCTAAGAGTATTGCCGATTTATACTCAACCTTGCTTCTTCCTTTCATTAAACGCTCTGTAACCCGTGTTCTGTCTGATAAAGTATCTGAAATAAATAACAACCTATCTGACATCAAGTGCTCTTGATACTCAATTAGAAGTCGCAGGCCTTTCACATATTAAGTCTCATTTTGGCTTGCCTAGTAATTCAATGGAGCAACTAATAGATCGATTTGAGTTCCACCTATCAGATCCAAATAAAACAAGTATTGATAGAAAAGGCATGGGCATTCAAGCATCTGCAATACTGGCTTCTTTTTTATGGATAACGAAAGAAGAGTTGAAGTTGAAAAAAAGTACAATATGGCTCATCGAAGAGCCTGAATCGTACCTCCATCCTCAATTGGCAGAATCTTGTCATAAGATGCTTGAACAATTGCGTAGTGAGTCTCTATTGGTGACAACAACTCATTCTCTGGGCTTCGTTGCACAAGATCCAAGAAAAGTAGTTGGAACAGAACTCAATAATAACCAAACACGTATTATCCAGTATAAATCTTATGTTGAAGCCACTTCTTCAATTCGGAATGCTTTAGGAGTTAGGTTTAGCGACTACTATAATTTGGGATTATTAAATGTATTTGTAGAGGGAAAGTCAGATCGCGAAACATTCCAATGGTTTTTAAAATTGGTCAAGCCTGATGGCGATGGTAATTATAATTGGCCTTGTGTAAGAAATTCGGAGTTTTTAGATTTCACTGGTGTTTCTGGTATGGAAGGCTTTATGAAAGCCACATACGAATTTATAGCAAACGAAAGACCTGTTGTAACTATTTTAGATGGCGATCCCGCGGGAGATAAGACCAGAAGAAATCTACAAGGTTATCTTGGCAACAAAAAGATACCATTTCATGCAAATAAAGACTTCATCAGTCTTCATACCGGCTTTTCACTGGAAGGGCTTTTTCCTCATGAATGGATTGTTGAAGCACAAGGTAGCAATCCAGATTGGTTTGGAGATGATTATTCGGTTGACGTTGAAGGGAAACTACAACCATTTAGTATGAAGAACGAGAAAAGCAAAATTCAATTGAGAACCTATCTAATTGATAAGGCAAACGAGCAAGAAGATCTAAGCTGGACTACCCGATTTACTCAGGTATTTGACACGCTTGAGACAGCTCTATCGGAAAGCTATAAGAGAGTTTATGGCCTGGAATTCGAAACTAACAAGTCAATGCAGCCGATCGCTGACGCGTCGGCTGATTGAGGCGTTAGAAGGTAATGATGAAACCTTGGATAATTGAAAAACCATTGATGATGCTGAATGGGAGATACTCTGATTTTGATGGCGTACTCGTCAAATTAATTTATACAGCGATGGGTACTGGGGCTATAGGCTCGGTTCTTAGCGGTATACATCCGTTGTTTATTCTGCCTTGTTTTATCGTGGCTCTACTTCTGGTTCCAATCTGTTTTGTCTTTCAGTCTGTCGCCAGGCGCTACGAGCAAGACGAACCCCACTATCAGGCGTCCAGAAGTAAAATCCGTGCCGTATTTCACTACTTGTGGGTTATCGGTGTATACCTATGGGTAGTCTTTTGGGTAGTGATTTTTTGTAGAGCTGTCTTGAGTATATACGTTGGGCAAAGGCTCTGATAAGCCGCTTTAGATCAGTAGTGAACTTGCCTTAACCAAACAGACACGAAAATTATACTGACCAGGTGCGCGATATCTACGAACCCGTTGCGTTACTTCCCCTCAGACTCTTCTATCTCCTGAATCTTCTTGTAAATCTCCTCGGCTTCCGTCGATAGCTTAGAGTAAGTGCGGATATCGCCACCTCTCTGCGCATGCATCGCCTTTTCAAGCAGGATGGCGTGTTGTTTTCTGAGTTTCTTAGTCGGGTCGCTTTTCAAGAATGAGAACATGCATGACTCCAGAGAGGTAAGTCAGTGAGTTAAGTCGCTCCATTGTGTACGAGAAGGGGGCATAAAATCCAGAACTTATACGTAAGTTGTACAAATTGAGGGGGATTACTCCGATAGCTATAATCGCCGCCTCTTCACGTTATTCAGGTTCTGTTCAGTATGTTGTTTTTCCCGATCCAGCAAGAGCTGGACTGCATTAGTGAGCGTGGTGTGATTCTGGGCAAGATTCGGTTTGATGATGCAAAGGGGAAGCACATCTTCTATCAGCCCGATGATGTCGTTGAGGTAACGGTAGTAGAGCAGGCGGCTATCAATGAGCGGTTAGCTGGCCTGGATGCCGGTACCTACGGCATCCCGATGCAGGATGACGATTGAGACCCCATACCGTTTGTAGGGCTATTCGGGTATACTCCGGCCTCCTTAAAATTCGATAAGAAGTGTTCATTATGTCTTTGCCTCCATGCCCTAAGTGCCAGTCTGAATACGTTTATGAAGATCAGGCGAACCTGGTGTGCCCTGAATGCGGTCACGAGTGGAACCCGGCGGACAACAGTGATGACGATGCGTTTGTCGTGCGTGACTCGAACGGCAAGGTGCTGGAAGTAGGCGATCAGATCACTCTGATCAAAGATCTGAAGGTGAAAGGTTCATCGCAGCCGCTGAAGATCGGTTCTAAAACCACGATTCGTCGCATTGTTGAAGGCAAAGATCACGAGCTGGACTGTAAGTTTGCTGGTGCGGGCGAGATTATGGTGACGGCTAAGTTCGTTAAGAAAGCCTGATATTCAACACCGGGCGGGGTTTGCTCGCCCGGTATTCCCTTCAGCCCGCTATCCTTATCAGCCGGGTGTTTCTATCAGCTTCACCCATCTTGATAGTACGTTCAGGCGTGCCGCTGCCAGCTTCAGGCAAACAAGTAGGGGGACTGCGATCAATACGCCGACGGCACCCCACATCCACCCCCAGAGTATCAGCCAGAGAATCAGTATCAGCGGATTCAGCCTCATATTATGGCCGAGTACCGTGGGTGTAATGAACTGCGCCTCAATGGTGTTAATCGCAAAGAAGATCAGTGGTGGCATCGTTGCCATCCAGCCCGCACCGTACTGAACAATGCCTGCCAGGTAGAGTACGAACATTCCGGCAATCGGGCCGACGTAGGGCGCGAAGTTCAGCAGGGCGACCATTACCCCCCATAGCAATGCATCCTGTACTCCAGCAGCCCAGAGTGCGGCTCCTGTGACTATACCTAAACACGTATTGATAACGCTCACGGTCAGTATGTACCGTGATAGCTCACGCTGAACCTCATTAAGCAGAGAGTCCGCCGCCTGTTTATCCTGCTTCTGGCTGAAGCTGCTCATAAAACTGGAGTAGAGCAAAGGGCCGAACACCAGCATGAAAACAACAAGTATCAGAAAGGTGAAGAACTGAGTCAGCATCACAGGTGTGGCTCCCAGTACCTGAATCATCAACTCAATACCGCCTTGCTTGAAGCGGTCAGATACCGCGTTCTGATCAGGTTCTGGTTCGGGTTTTGGCGGCTCGGGTTCATCTTTGCTGAACCAACCGAACCAACCGCTGCTCTCTTTCTCTTTGACGGGAGTCTGTGGCTGTTGTTCGGTCGGTGATAGTTTCTCACTGATTTCATCGAGTTCGGCGGTCAATTGATTAGAGAGTTCTGGAATGCGTTCAGCCCAGCGCTCTGCAGGCTCTACCAGTTGCATGCCGAGTAAGGTGAACGGGACACCTAACATGGCGAGCAGTAACAGTGCCGAGAAGGATCGAGGCACGTAGAAGCGCTTGAGTAGTCTGACCACCGGGCTGAGAAGCAAGGCAAACAGCGCCGCCACTATGATGGGCAGAAATAGTGTTTGGGCAAAATATAAGGTATAGAAAACGACAAACGCCGTGAGCCAGTACATCACCATTTGCATTGATGTCAGCCGCTTCTTTTCTGGCTGCGTGTTTTCTTCAGTTGCCTGAGGGTGCAGCTGTTTAAGTTGACTCATTCACCGCCACCAAATTGTTGGCCCAGTGCGAAAGCATCGCGTGTGAAGGGAACAAGTTGGCTGCCTTTGATGCTTAATGCAGAAAGACGAGCAGGGCCAAGAAAACCCACAAGTGCGCCCGCGACGGCGCCGGTGCCTATTAACCAGACAGGCGGAACCTGTTTCAGTGTGTCGTGTGAATCTTTGGCTAACACGCCGATGGCTTTGGTTCTGAGTGTCAGTTGTTCATCGAGTTGATCGAGTTGGTTGATTAGAGTCTGACGTTTCACCGGATACCTCCTGTACGATTCGACGTGCGTGTGATTTGGTGCGTCTGAAGCCAATACCGCTGCGAAAGCGTTTCCTCAGTGAGAGCAGCGTGGCACAGAGCGAAAACTGAAGCAGAGTGACACCCGAGATTGCCCATGTTACCGACCCTGAGACGTTATAAATCGTCCAGGCAATCAAGCCGCTGAAAGAAATCCAGGCCAGAATAATGGCAGGTACGATGGCTAACCATGTAATGAGTAATCTTCGAGTATCGTCGACCGTCAGCTGCATTTCGAGCCTGAATATTTCAGACAATTCTTTTGCAGCGGTTGTGGTCTGGCCAGACAGCGCTGACAGTTGTTCTGTCAGCGCCTGAGCGAGAGCTTCCTGTTCGCTCTTTTCTGGCTTTTTATCGCTTTCGTGGTTCATTTACGCGAAAGAACCTTTGATGCCAGAAAGCCTGCAGCAAATGCGATACCGGCGGTCACCAGCGGCTTGTCTTTCATGTAGCCAGTGGCCTGGTCGGCAAGTTCTGATGCTTTGTCTTTGCCTTTCAGTAGCTGTTCGGTGGCGTCATTTTTTACATCAACACCGGCTGATTCTGCTGCAACTTTAAAGTGATTTTTGGCATCGATCAGCTTGTTGTAGGCCTCTGATACTGCCTCACGACTTGCGGCTAGCTCTTTGTTCTGGTTGAATACCCCGGACACCTCAAGAAGAGATAAACTCTTCACCAACAGAGGTGCCAACCATGAGCCAGAAACGTATTTACAAACAGTACCCGCAAGAATTTAAAGAAGAAGCCGTTGCTCTCGTGACTGAGCAAGGTTACTCCGTTCCAGAAGCCGCTAAATCCTTGGGGATTGCCACCAACTTGCTCTATCGGTGGAAAGAAAAACAGGAGCAGTCAGCCAGTGAGTCGAGGCCTTCAGAAACCGAGCTGGAAGAGCTGAAACGGCTTCGTCAGGAAGTCAAAACCCTGCGCATGGAGAAAGAGATTTTAAAAAAGGCTTCCGCTTTCTTCGCGAAAGAAATGAAGTGAAATTTCACTTCATTGACCAGCACCGACAGAGCTATCCGGTACGCCTGCTCTGCCGAGTGATGAACGTCGGTAAGTCGGCGTTCTACGCGTGGAAAGCTCGTCCAGCGAAGGTGATCACTGCGGAAGAGTTACACCTGTACCGACGTGCCAAAGCGTTGTTCAAAGCCTCCAGAAACAGCCGCGGAAGCCGAGAATTGGCCAAAAAACTGAATGAGGAAGGCATCAAGGTAACTCGGCACCGAGTACGCATGGTTATGAAGAAACTGGGATTGAAAGCCACACAGCGCGTGGCTTACAAGGTGACAACCAAGCGTAAGCACAGCGACCGGATTGCAGATAACTTGCTGAATCAACAGTTCAACCCGGTGGGCATGAATCAGGTCTGGGCTGGCGATGTCACCTACCTTAAAACAGGCGAGGGTTGGATGTACCTGGCGATCGTCATGGATTTGTATTCACGTAGGATTGTTGGCTGGGCCATCGATAAACGCATGACGACGAGCCTGATCAGTCGGGCCATGATCAAGGCTTACAACCTTCGCCAACCGACAAGAGGTCTGGTGTTTCACAGTGACAGAGGATCGCAGTACACCAGTAAAGCCTTTGCGAAACTACTGAACGGCTATGGGGTACGAGCATCTATGGGAGACGTCGGTGCCTGCTGGGATAACGCCGTCGTTGAACGCTTCTTTGGCAGTCTGAAACACGACTGGCTGTTCAAGGTAAACCAGCCAACACGTGCTCATATGAAGCAGGACGTAACGGCTTACATGAAATACTACAACCAGGATCGCTTGCACTCTACGAACGGTGATTTATCGCCGGTAGATTACGAGAAATTCGCAAATTAATGTGTCCGGTTTTGTTGACCAGAACACTTCTTGCTTATCGGCAGAATTATTCGCTGATTTTGAGTTTGCAGTAGCCATAAAACGTCTCCTTTTTGAGGATGATTTCGGGATATTCCCGGCGGTGCAGTCTCTTGCTGCTTATTTTGTGACTGAGCGTTTGGCAAAGAGTTCAGGAAATTTTTGTAGGGTGGGTTTTCTGAAGGGAGTAGGAGTAGCAAAAAGTATTAAAGAAAAAGCTGTCATTCAGGCTGTTATCACGTTTTTTCTAACGGTAAACAGCGCTGCTTCAGGGGACTGATCACGGGTCGGTTTACTGAGAGTAGGGCTGGGGGTTTATTCTTCGTCCCGCTCCAGAAATGCGAAGCTCATAAAGCTGCTGAAGAAGAATATTCCAAGAATCGCAGCGACATTTTCTGCGGCCAACATCAGAACGCCACTGATGATCCAGCCTGTTTTTACTTGCTCCAGGCGCTTGCGATAGGTCTCAGTTCGGGTCCATTCAATGTCTGGGTGATTTTCAGGTACTTTATAAAACCGGCGGATCTTACTGATCAGGTTGAACGATGGCATCTCTCTCTCCCGCTTGTCTCTTTTCAGAGTAGGTTCACTTTTCAGCGTAGGCCATATGACAAGTGTTTACAGAAGAGATGCAGCTATACAGCTATTTGTTCTATTAACCGGGGAGTGATAGATGCCCCACTTCTGAACCAAAGTGGGGCAGGAAGGGACGGGTCAGACCCGGTAAGTGGCCTTGGTCATGACTTTTGAAAGAGCCGTCATTCCAAGTTTTACCGGCAGTGGAAAGCGTGCTCCGCCGGCTTCAATGGCGCTGGTCGCGTGTTTTGCTTCGTCTTCGAGCATCTGCAGTAATACAGCTTTGCTCTTCTCGTCCTGCGTTGGCAGCGAGGTCATGTGTTTGCTCAGATGGCTACAGACCTGCTCTTCGGTGGCGGCAACAAAGCCGAGGCTGACTTTATCGCTGATTTTGCCAGCGATGGCACCAATGCCGAAGGAGAGGGCATAAAACGCAGGATTCAGGCGACTGGTGTGGCTGCCGAGATCTTTAATGCGTTCTTCGCACCAGACCAGGTGATCGATTTCTTCATCCGCCGCTTCTTCCATGGCCTCACGCACTTCTGGCAGCTTTGCGGTTAACGCCTGACCCTGGTACAGGGCCTGTGCACAGACTTCGCCGGTATGATTAATACGCATCAACCCGGCAGCGTGCTGTCGTTCCTGCTCTGACAGTTCACTGTACTCACGACTTTGCGCAGGCGAAGCTCGCTCAGCGGTGGCCGCGCCGGGAACCAGCGTTCTCAGCGCCTGGTCGGCATTGGTGATGAGTTTATCGAACAGAGAAAATTGTCGTTTGGCGGTCATGAAGGTCACCTTCTTTGAATCTGGTGACCATTTTACCCTATTGAGTGCAGCCCTGCATGATGCAGGTCAGTAGGCCGGTGTGCGCCGCTTCTGGAGGATAGCAAGTGCTTCCCGCAGGCGGTTACCACTTGCAGGCTTGGCAATCACATAATCGATACCTGCCGCTGAAGCACTGCGTTCGACACTGTTGGTACTCAGCCCGGTCAGCATCAGGTTGGCGGGTTTACGACGAATCTCTTCGTCTGAGCGGATGCGCTCTGCTAATTGCAGGCCTGACATCACTGGCATGTCGTGATCAATAATGACGATGTCATAGGGGGTGCCATTGCGATGCTCTGTGCGCAGCATGGCCAGAGCCTCTTTGCCACTGTAGGTGCTGTCTGAGTTCACTCCCCAGCGTTTCAGCTGCTTTTCGATGACTGAGCGCAGTGTGGCATTATCGTCAACGATGAGGACGTTCAGGCCCTTAAGAGAAGAGTCCTGTTCTTTTGGCGAGAGGTCTTCGCTGGTATCGGTCTGCATCGGTATGAATAGGGTGACGGAACCGCCCTGGCTGCTCAGGCTTTCGATATCCAGCGTGCCGCGCATATGGCGTATAAGGCCTCTTACAACCGTTAGATTCCAGGTGTGTGGGTCGTTGCCGTCCACTTTGGTGTTTCCCGGTTGCAGCATGCGGAAAAGGGATTCCAGTTCTTGCTGCTTGATCACAGTGCCACTTATCTGAAGTTGAAGGCGCAGTCCTTGCGCTTGCTCTCCGCAGTAGTACGAGGCATACACCGTCAAAGCACCATGCTCGGTGTACGCCAGCGTGCGTGACAGCAGGTTGTAAAACACGGATAACAGTCTGTTCCGGTCACACAGTAGCCGCCCCGGAAAGTCGTCAGACAGGTCGAGAATCAACTCAACCTGCTTACGTGCTGCTTCTTGCTGGAAGTGCCCCAGGGTGCGGTTGAGAAGGTTAATAACGCGCACGGGTTTGATATCAAGGAAGACCTCTCGGGCTTTGAGTTTTCCAAGATCTGAAAGCTCGTTAACCAGCACCAACAGATCATTGCCAGCCATCTTGATGGTTTCAAGGTGATCACGTTGAGTGATGGAGAGCGGGGTGTCGGTGAGCAGTTCGCTCATGCCGATGACGCCGTTAATGGGGGTTCTGAGTTCGTGGCTGATCTGCCCCATCGTCTCGGGTGGAATCCCCGGCTGCCCACTGATTTCGCGGTGGCTATACTTGGCGCTGATTGCGCGCTGTGAGAAAAACAGACCGGCAGCCGCGGACAGTGGCAGAAGAAAGACCAGCATCTGTTCAGTCAGTGGCATGTTGATCAGGTTCATCTTGTGCATCAGCGTAACGACCATTCCCAGACCGATCACGATGGCGGCGCTGCGTAGGTACACATGAGACTCAGGGTGCTTGCTGCGATAAACCGTCGTCAGCAAGACAGTAAGCAGCTGAACCAGGGTCGTAGTGATATAAAGGAGTAACTCCGTTTGATAGCTGGGCGTAAATACATCACTCAGCAGAATAGCGACCTGAGCTGCAATATTCATCTTGATCAGAGCGCGAATCCAGTTCTGTCGCCAGTTGAGCTTCAAGAGAGCCAAGAGCTGGGCGATCAGGATACCGCCTATCGAAAACGTTTCGATGCAGCCATTTGGGAGATACATGTTGATGGGCAGGTCGACACTGATACCCACGCTCGCGGGAACAAAAAACATGACCGACACTGAGCACATTATGCCCGCGGTGAGCATACCTTTATCGCCACGAGCGAAAGCGAAGAGAAAGTACAACAAAACCAGAGATACCAGCCCCAGAAGCGCACCGGTTAACAGGTTACTGACACGCTCTATCAGATTGAACTGATCCAGGCTCTTCAGAGCAATACGGGTCGTCATCAAGGCATCAGTTTCGAGACGTATCAGATAACTGTTGGTTGCTTTGCTTCCCAGGCTCAGGCTGAAGACGTGTGCCTGACTTAAAGACCCTTGCGGTTGCGGAGCATTCAGCTCGAGTGGCTGACCCGGGTTGGATATATTAAATACCCGGACTGAGTCGATACGCGAATTTGACAGCGTCAGCATGGAATCCATTTCCTGGGCAAATGGGTTCAGTACTGACATGCGTATCCAGACGACGCCAGAGGTCGCCCCCCGCTTAAGTGAAACTGTGTGCGTTGGCGTGAAACTCAGTTGACGATCGCTGGCTAATATCTGAGTCAGGCTTAGAGAGGCCGATGTGTCTTCGTAGAAAGCGGTATACGGAGTAATTGTCTGGCTGAAAGAACCTTCAGGAAGAATAATCGGACCAATGGCTGATGCGCGCATCGATACGAGCAACAAGAGCGTGGTCAGTATCAGGCAGTGAAGAATACGATTGGAAACGTGTTGAGCGGTCATTACTGCAGTGATCCCTCACCAGAATGCTTGGCGTTTAACAGCTTAAATCAAGGGCCAGCTAGGCTGGCCCTGCTGGGTCTCAAGACCCTGAGAACAATAGGGCAATCAGCCGTTTTCGTTCTCGCGTGCTACAGCACGATAACCGATATCGGAACGGCAGAACATACCTTCCCATGAGACCAGTTTTACCAGCTCATACGCTTGTGCCTGAGCTTCGCTGACGGAGTTGCCGAGAGCAGTTGCACACAGCACACGACCACCGGCAGTCACTACCTCGCCATTCTCATTCAGTTTAGTCCCGGCATGGAAGACTTTACGGTCGGTGCCGTCATCCGCAGGCAAAGAAATAACATCGCCTTTCGGGTAGTCGGCCGGGTAGCCTGCGGCTGCCAGAACCACACCGAGTGATGGGCGCGGGTCCCACTCTGCATTTTCAGTATCAAGCTTACCTTCGAGAGCAGCGAGACAGTGAGCAACCATATCAGACTGCATGCGCAGCATGATGGGTTGAGTTTCTGGGTCACCGAAGCGGCAGTTGTACTCAATGACTTTAGGTGCGCCAGACTCGTCGATCATCAGACCGGCGTACAGGAAACCTGTGTAATCATTGCCTTCAGCGGCCATGCCTTCAACCGTCGGCATAATGACTTCGCGCATGATGCGCGCATCGATTTCTGGCGTGACAACAGGAGCAGGAGAGTAAGCACCCATGCCACCGGTGTTAGGGCCAGTATCTTTATCGCCAACACGCTTGTGATCCTGGCTGGTGGCCATTGGCAGAACGTTCTTACCATCGACCATGACGATGAAAGACGCTTCTTCGCCCGCGAGGAACTCTTCGATCACAACACGACAACCAGCATCGCCGAAAGCATTGCCAGACAGCATGTCTTTTACGGCTTCTTCCGCTTGTTCCAGAGTTTCTGCAACGATGACGCCTTTACCAGCGGCCAGACCATCGGCCTTAACAACGATAGGCGCGCCCTTCTCTCGCAGGTAAGCCAGTGCTGGCTCAACTTCGGTGAAGTTCTGGTATTCAGCGGTAGGGATCTGATGACGTGCCAGGAAGTCTTTAGTGAATGCTTTTGAACCTTCCAGCTGCGCAGCGCCTTTTTTAGGGCCAAAGATCTTCAGGCCAGCGGCTTCAAACTGATCTACCACACCGTCGACCAGAGGAGCTTCTGGGCCAACAATCGTCAGGCCAACTTCGTTTTCTTTCGCGAAAGCTTCCAGTGCATCGAAATCCAAAACGTCGATGGCAACGTTTTCGATGTTGTCTTCGATCGCTGTGCCAGCGTTGCCCGGAGCAACGAATACTTTTTCAACCAGCGGAGATTGTAGAGCCTTCCAGGCCAGAGCGTGTTCACGACCACCACTGCCAATTACTAAGATTTTCATAGCTGACTTCTCTTATTGCGGGTCTGAAACGCTCCTGAGCGGTGTTAAAACCTTTGTCAAAATGCTCATGTACTAAAGTACACTCCGCTTTTTCCTCAGGTTTTGCCTTGCTCAGAAACCTTTCATCTCCCGGGGCTACAACGCCCAATTCTCTTCAATGCGACACCGCATTAAATTCGTTGTCGCAAAATTTTAATTTCCACCGCTTAAGCTCGATCGCTTTCTTTCATAAAGAAGCGTTACCTACGGTGCAGTAGCTCCGTATTAATCAGTGCCTAAAGTGGCGCATACCCGTAAACACCATTGCAATGCCTGCCTCGTCGGCGGCTGCAATCACTTCCTCGTCACGAATCGAACCACCCGGCTGGATAATCGCTTTAATGCCCGCTTTCGCCGCGTTATCAATACCGTCACGGAACGGGAAGAAAGCGTCAGATGCCATTACTGCACCTTCAACCTGCAGACCTGCGTGTTCTGCTTTAATTGCTGCGATACGCGCTGAGTTTACGCGGCTCATCTGACCAGCGCCTACACCGACAGTCTGGCGATCTTTGGCATAAATAATGGCGTTCGATTTAACGAATTTAGCGACTTTCCAGGCGAAGATCAGATCGTTCAATTCAGCTTCGGTCGGCGTACGCTTAGTAACAACTTTCAGGTCGTCGGCCGTGATCATGCCGTTGTCGCGATCCTGAACCAGCAGGCCACCATTCACGCGCTTGTAGTCAAAACCTTCAACGCGCTCTGCAGACCATTCGCCACATTCAAGCAGGCGAACATTCTTCTTCGCTTCGACAACTGCGATGGCTTCGGCTGAGACTTTTGGCGCGATGATGACTTCAACAAACTGACGGTCAACGATGGCTTGTGCAGTGTCGCCATCCAGCTCACGGTTGAAGGCGATGATGCCACCAAATGCTGACTCGCTGTCGGTTGCGTAAGCCAGGTCATAGGCTTTGCGGATGCCGCCTTCGTCGTCAGGCACAACGGCTACACCACATGGGTTAGCGTGCTTAACGATCACACAAGCTGGCTTGGTGAATGATTTAACGCATTCAAGCGCTGCGTCTGTGTCAGCGACATTATTGTATGACAGCTCTTTACCCTGAATCTGCTTCGCGGTAGCGATAGAGGCTTCAGCCGGGTTGGCTTCAACGTAGAAAGCCGCTTTCTGGTGTGGGTTTTCGCCGTAACGCATGTCCTGCGTTTTGATGAACTGGCTGTTGAAGGTACGTGGGAATGCGTCACGCTTATCAACGCTCAGTACTTCCGCAGTCTGGTCAATGGTGCCCAGGTAGTTAGCAATCATGCCGTCATAAGCAGCAGTGTGCTCGAACGCTTTCAGCGCCAGGTCGAAACGCAATTTAGCCGTCAGACCCTGGTGTGCATTGATTTCCTGCAGAACCTGATCGTAATCAGAGGCGTTTACCACGATACCAACGTGCGCGTTGTTTTTCGCGGCTGAGCGAACCATGGTCGGACCACCGATGTCGATGTTTTCGATGGCCACAGGGAGGTCGCAATCAGGGCGAGCAACGGTCGCTGCAAATGGGTAGAGGTTCACTACCACCAGATCAATCGGGTTGATGTGATGTTCATGCATGACTTCATCATCCTGACCGCGACGACCAAGAATGCCACCGTGAATTTTAGGGTGCAGTGTTTTAACACGGCCATCCATCATTTCAGGAAATTCTGTGTAGTCTGACACCTCAACGGCTGGGATGTTGTTGTCTACCAGCAGCTTATAAGTACCGCCCGTTGACAGGATTTCTACACCTGCCTGAGTCAGTGCGTAAGCGAATTCTACGATTCCGGTTTTGTCGGAAACGCTGATAAGGGCGCGTCGGATTTGTGTGATTTCAGTCATTGTCATCTTAACTAGTCGGGAAGTGAAAACGGCTGATTATCTCAGCCGTCTGAAAACGTTATATCGGGCGTTGCTCAGAGCATGCCGTATTGCTTAAGTTTTTTACGCAGCGTGCCGCGGTTGAGGCCCAGTACAATGGACGCTTTGGTCTGGTTGTCGCGGGTGTAACGCATAACGGTTTCCAGCAGCGGTGCTTCAACTTCTGCCAGAACCATTTCATACAGCTCGGATACTGGCTGGCCATCCATAGCATCAAAATAATTCTTGAGCGCGATCTCAACGCTCTCACGCAGTGTGTGTGTCGAGTCTGCGATGGTGGTGAAATGGTTCTCGGAGTTCGCTGGTTCTGTCACTGGTTCAACCTGTCTGATAATTGCTTCTGAGCTCATGCTGCTGCTTCCTTCCTTAACGATGGATTACGGAAATACTCCGCAATCGATTCCATCTGTGCGGTGGGACTGTCTAATTGATTAAACTGTTTCCGGAAACTGTTGCCCGGCTGGCTCTTCAGGTACCAGCTGACGTGTTTCCGTGCGATGCGTACCCCTAAGTACTCACCGTAAAAATCGTAGAGAGAAACCAGATGTCGCTGCAGAATCGTTTCCACTTCGTGCAGATCTGGTGCTGCGAGTTCGTTTCCTGTGTTGAGGAAATGAACGACCTCTCTAAATATCCAGGGTTGTCCCTGGGCGGCGCGACCGATTAATACCCCGTCGGCGCCGGTATAGTTCATCACTTCCGCGGCCTTGCGGGCGCTGGTGATGTCGCCGTTCGCGAACACGGGCAACGACGTGCTGGCTTTTACGTCACGAATGGTGTCGTACTCAACGGTGTTGGCATAGCCACACGCGCGGGTACGTCCGTGAACCGCCAGAGATACAATGCCTGCGGCTTCTGCGATTTCGGCGATGCGCACGGCATTGCGGGAGTCAGGACTCCAGCCCGTGCGGATTTTCAGGCTGACAGGAACATCGACGGCTTCAACTGTGGCCTGCAATATATCTTTCACTAAGGCTTCATCGCGCAGTAATGCGGAGCCAGCAGCCTTGTTGCACACTTTTTTCGCCGGACATCCCATATTGATGTCGATAATCTGAGCGCCGTTCTCAACATTGAAGCGGGCGCTGTTGGCCATGATTTCCGGGTCGCCACCGACGATCTGAACGGCAATTGGTTCGGGCTCTCCGGTGTGGTCCAGGCGCAGTTTCGACTTACGCGTGTTGCGCAATTCGGGCTTGCCAGAAACCATTTCGCCGACGACCAGTCCTGCACCTAATTCTCGGCAGAGCTGGCGGAACGGGCGGTCGGTGACTCCCGCCATAGGAGCCAGAACCACGGGGTTCGGTAGCGTGTAAGGGCCAATTGAGGGCATAGAAGACGGTGGCCTTCTGGTTAAAAAGTGTGCTGAAAAAGAGGCGCTATGATACTCCCAACCCCTTTATGAATAAAGGGAAAACTGCGCATATTTTGCGCAATTTCAGCATTGACTTTTACTGGTTGGGGCGTATGTAAATCTGACGACTGACGGCTTCTGGGCCGGGGTTGATCACTTCAATTGCGATATGAACAGGCACTCGTGATTGCATCAGATCGCCCGGCATGACGTCTCCTGCAAGGTACTCCTCAGGCGAGAAAGTGCGCTGCGCGACAATTCGATCATTGAGGTCTCGGAACTCGAGCTCAAGGTCAGGGTATGGCTGTGCGTAACCGGCACTGTTTGTCAGCAGAGTGTCGATGACCAATGCATCGGCAATGCTGCGGTGGGGGTTGAATACTGTGTTAGCGGCGCGTATCAGGCTTGTGTCCTGAATGCCCGGTAATTGACAGCCAGCAAGATCACACACGGCGGTATAGACTGGACGCAACTGTTCATTCTTCGCCAGTGTGTCCATGCGGAACCAGCCGATCTGAGCCACGGCGATCACAATCATTATCGCAGCACCGATTGACCAGAGGCCTGTGTAGTTGCTTGGTTTCTGCTGTTCCAGCTCCAGCGGGTCCAGCTCGGCGGTGGGTATATCAAGATTGATGCCCTGACTGAAGTTCAGGTTGCCATCCAGGGTTTCGGTTTCATATTGTGCGTCGGTAAAACCTGCAAAGTCAGTTTCGCTGCTGTTTTGGGTCGTCGAGCTTGCCTGGAATGTGTCCGGGTAGGCAATCTCTTCGACAATTGGCTCAGGTTCTGCAATCAGATCCTCTTCGGTGTCGTCGGCATAGCTATCATAATAGTCGTCGGTGTAGCCTTCATCGTGGGACGCAGTCTCCATCCCCCCTGGTAAGTTCACTTCGCTGGTGGATTGCTTACCACTGTTGCGGTTGTGGATGTCAGTAAAAGAGAACTCTTCGCCTTGTTCAAAGGCCTCTATCGTATCCAGGTCAGGCGCAGTCAGGTCGTCTTTGGTTGATGGCGTCTCAGGTTCCTGATTGATCAGGTCCAGTGCCCACTTATCTTCGTACTGGCTATCATCGTGCTCGTCGGGCGTTGAGGCGAGAATATCTGAGTAATCGTCCGATACCAGATCTTCGAGGTTTTCGAGCAGGCTGTCGTCGGTATCCGTCGGAGCCTTTTTTTCTTCGCCAATCAGGTCTGCAAGCGCGTTGCCCGGTTCCATATCGTCGTGGATGAGGAAATCGTCATCAGCGTCATCATCGTCATCAGCGTTTTCGTCATCAATGTTTTCCAGCAATTCATCCAGTGAAGTGCTGTCTTCGCTGGCCTCGGCAACCGCATCGTCGAGCAGGCTGGCAAAGTCATCGTCTGAGCTCTTATAGGGAGAGTCATCAGGCGCGTCAGAAATAAAATCGACCGGCGCCGAATCATCATCCCGTTCAGGAATGAAAGGTACCTCTTGTTGTGGCGTAAAAGGTACTTGTTGTTGCGGCGTAAAAGGTACTTGCTGCTCGGGCACATCGGGTATTTCAGCGGGCTCGGTCGCTGGAATATCCGCAGGCGGTGCTGGAGGCAGTTCTTCGGGTTCTTCAACGTCAGGCAGCGGAAGTTCGTCCGGTATCTGCTCGGGTGCCTCTTCCGGTAGTTTAGGCTCCGCGGGCTCTTTGTGAGGGAACTCTATTTCTGGAGAATCGCTATCGGGCAGATCAATTTCAGGCGTCTGTGTGTCTGGCCTGGTGATATCCGGGTTGGAAATTTCCGGTGTATCCGTCGATGGCAGTGGCGATTCATCTGGGGTGTCGGTCGGCAGATCAGGCTGATCTGCCTCCATAATGTCAGCGATGACGTCCGGGATATCTTCGGCGTTGCCATCAGAGTCATCTAATATGCTGCTGACATCAAACGCTGTGATGTCGTCAGTTGTAAACGGTTCGGTTTCTTCAGTCGGATACTTGTCAGGCTGACGCTCGTCTTCGTTAGTAGTTCTGCGCTCGGTGTTTCTGTGCTCTTGATTTGTAGAGGGCGCATGAATAATACCGTCGTCCGAAATAAGCATAGAATCTTCGAGGTCCAGCTCATCGTCGGTCGTGTCTTCGTGATCTTCTTCTGAGAGGTCGATCAGATGGTTTGCGACGGCGGATTTTTGCTGTGCGGCGCGTGATGGAGACAGGGGTTCAAATTCAAAAATCTTCGCCGTAGGCTGCTCTGGCTCTGGCTCTGGCTCTGGCTCTGGCTCTGGCTCTGGCTCTGGCTCTGGCCCTGG
>MDTB01047533.1_pt1 | contig 19867 bp, 20 predicted proteins | sample 811161 | NCBI WGS metagenome assembly MDTB01 (sample SAMN05326650, study PRJNA326480) | marine metagenome | isolation source: seawater | place: Mediterranean Sea | collected 2009 | reverse complement strand
GTTCAAAATTTCTCTACCTCTAAATCGGACAGTTATTTTAGTCTTATCCCCATCAAGAATAAAGCTTTTTATTTTTTTTAATTTAATATTATAGTCACCTATATCGGTAGAGGGCCTAAATTTAATTTCTTTTACTGAAGTCTTTTTTACTTTAACTTTTGAAGAGGATTGATTTTTCTTTTTTTCAAAAAGGTGTTTTCCGTAATCAAGAAGCTTGCATACTGTTACCTTTGAATCTGATGGAGAAACTTGAACTAAATCAAGGTCTTTTTGCTCAGCTAGATCTAGAGCTTCACGAATTGATATAATTCCTTTTTTGCTACCATCACTATCGATTAACATAACAGACTCCGCCTTAATTTTTGAATTAATAGGAACAAGATCCTTTTTATTGATAATGGCTATTTTAATTACCTGAAAAGAGTTTTGTAGTTATCATTCAGTATTAGAGAGCTGGAAAAACATTTAGTGTTAAGTTCATGAAAATGGATTTTATACTATTAGTTAAATTTTTCAAATAATATCTCATGGTTGTAGGAAACTTTTGATCCAATTTTTTTTATTTTTTGTAAAAACTTCTCTCTTATTAAGCCTATGTATGCTGCCTTCCCAAAATTCAAAATAATATGGCTCAAATGAAAAGCCTCCCCAGTTCTTTGGCCTTTGTGATATTAATTCTTCATTATTTAGAGTTATTTTGTAATTATTTAAGACTTTATCATATGATTCGATTTGTTTAGATTGTGAAGAGCTATGTGCAAGTGCATTTTTTTCCTTGCTTCTACTAATATAGTGTTGATTTGAAAGCTCCTCATTAGATTTTTTTATAGTTGCCTTGATTCTTATTTGAACATTGATTGAATTCCAGAAAAATAAAGCTGTAATCTGATCATGCATTTTAAATTGTTTTGCTTTGGGTGAATCATAATTACTAAAAAAGATCCACTCTTCATCAAGAATGTATTTTAAATTAACAAATCTAGATTCAACTTCAATATTTTGAGAATCAAAGGAACTAATTGCTATGGCTTCAACAACTTTCTGATCTGCTTGAACTGCCTTTTTGTATAGATTGACAAAATAGCTATAAGGCTTTGAAGTGCTTATACTTTCAATATTAATCATTCTGAATAAAACTTCTTCTCATCATTATTGTCTTCAAGAAATTCATATCTTATTGTATTTTTAAGAGCATCAGTTAATTTAACTGGAGGCTCAAACTTTGTTTCATTAATGGTTGAAGAAAATAAAGTATTACTTGTAAATTTTTTAACTCTTATTGAGCTTATAGGTAGGGATATTTTAAATAAAAAAGAAATTAAGTCAGCCAGATATCCAAAAAAAAGGCCGACAAAAACTGGTAGTCTTAATCCAACATTATTTTTATTAAATAAACTTTTTCTAATTAGCTTTACCAAAGTATCCATATCAAAATCTGGTTTATCTATATAATTATATATGTGAGTGCCACTTGTTTTTTCTAGAACATATTGGATAAAGGCCGCTACATTATCTACATAAGCCATAGATTTAAAATTTTTTCCATTGCCGATCATAATAAATTTTTTTTGATATATTTGATTTAGGAGGTTGTAAACATTACCTCTATTACCTTCTCCAAAAATTACTGTTGGTCTTATAATCACAAGGGTTCTCTCATTTGGTTTTTCCAGTTGCCATGATTTATATACTAATTCAGCTTTATACTTCGTTCTCCCATAATCATTAAAATAATTTGGTTCTCCATCTTCACCAGTATTTTTTGGAGCAAAGCCATAAATGGCAACCGAACTAGTAAATATTATGGTACTAATATTATTTTTTCTTGCGCAATCGCAAATATTTTCTGCTCCAACAATGTTGACATCATCATATTTTGAAATAGGCTTAACATCATCTCTATGAATTGCAGCTAGGTTAATGATTACGGAACAATCTTTAAGCTTATCCAGGGAACTTACGTTCTCCACATCTATATAATTAGGCGATGCTTTATCAAAATTTATATCAAATATTTTGTGATCTATATTTGATGTTCTAAATAACGAGGATAACTTAGTACCTAAAAATCCTGAGCCTCCAACAATACTTACAAATTTTTTCATTATGATATTCTCATTTAAATTGATTTAATTTATTTAAAATCTTTTTAAAAATAAATAATGGATCAAGCTTAATATTGTTCTTTTTTAGTGAATTATATATTTCAATGTTTCCTAAAACTATATTTTTTAGACTCTTAGTGGTTGCTCCTCCAAGCCTCATATTTACTTTAACTCCAGGAAGATATTTGGTTCTGATTTTTTCTTTTGCAATAAATCGACACATTATATCGAAATCCGCTGCAAATTTGAGATCTGGGTTAAATAATCCAAATTTTTTATAGACATCTGATTTTGCATAGAATGTGGGGTGTGGAGGCACCCAGCCTTTTGAAAATAAACCCTTTTTATATTCCTTGGATATCCATAAACGCTTTGGGTTTTTGTCTTCTTCATTTTTAACAAATACTAAGTCGCCGTAAATAGCATCAACATCAATAGTATTAAAATGTTCTGCGATTTCTTTTAATACATTATTATTATTAAACCAATCATCAGAATTTAAAAAACCAATTATATTACCTGATGCGCTTTTAATACCTTTGTTCATCGCATCATATATGCCGTTATCTTTCTCAGTAATTATTTTTGAAATATGTTGGTATTCTCTAACAATTTGTAGTGTATTATCTGAAGAATTACCATCGACAATTATATGCTCTATATTTTGCCATGATTGATTTGCAACTGATTCAAGGGTTGTTCTTATTGTTTTAGAGCTATTAAAAGTTACAGTTATTAATGATATTTTCACTTATGTTAACTTCTTCCATAAATATCTTCATATCTAACTATGTCGTCCTCTCCTAAGTAGTCTCCAACTTGAACTTCAATTAAAATTAAAGTTTCATCTCCAGGATTTTCCAAGGCATGGATAATCTCTTTGTCATGATATGTAGACTCATTTACTTTTAAATCCTTGAATTTATCTCCATAATGCACACGACCAATACCCTGCACAACAACCCAATGCTCTGCCCTATGATAATGCATTTGGACACTTAATTTTTGCTTAGGTTTGACTGTAATTCTTTTTACTTGAAAACCAATTCCACTATCTATTGAATCGTACTTACCCCATGGTCGATGAACTTCTCTGTGGAAATCTTTTTCAACTCTTTCATTCTCTTTTAGAACATCTAAAATATTTTTTATCTCTTCACTTTTGTCATTTGATGCAACCAGAAGAGAATCTTTTGTATCAACAATGATAATATTATCAAGGCCAAGACTTGCGACCAGCCTTTCATCAGACTTTATATATGAATTTGATACATCCGAGGTTATGTTGTCACCAATCAACACATTGCCGTTTTCATCTTTATTTAAAAAAGCCCATAGAGATTTCCATGACCCAATATCATTCCATCCAGCATCTAATTCAACAATGACTCCTTTATCAGTTTTTTCCATAACTGCATAATCTATTGAATCGCTTGGGCATTTTGAGAATATTTCTTCATCAATTTGATATTCATTTAAAGAAATGTCATTAACTAAACTTGAATTCTTACAAGAGTTATAAATTTCTGGAGAATATTTATTTAATTCTTCAAGAAAAATATCAGATTTCATAAGAAACATTCCACTATTCCAAAGATAATTCTTTGACTCTAAATATTCTTGAGCAATTTGAGCATTAGGCTTTTCTTTAAATGAGTCTATTTTAAAACCATTCTTAACGATTGGTCCTTTCTTTATATATCCATATCCGGTATTTGGAGATTTTGGATTAACTCCAAAAGTAACTAAAAAATTATCCCTTATTAAATCAATTCCATTTTCAATAGATGTTTTAAAGTTTTCGATATCACTTATTTCATGATCTGCCGGTAAAACTAATATTGTTTCATCCGAGCAAATATGATGGAATGATGCTGCTGCAATAGCTGGAGCAGTATTTTTTCCAATAGTTTCTAGTAACAGTCTGGCGTTGCTATTTATATAGGATAGTTGTTCTTTTATAGTAAATTTATCTTCAATGTTGCAGATAATTAAGGGATCTTCAAAATCAAAATTATTTAGTCTTAAAATTGTATTTTGCAAAAGAGAGTACTCACTTGTTAGTTGCAGAAGTTGCTTTGGTGTTGCGGTCCTAGATTCTGGCCACAATCTTGTGCCTTTACCGCCTGCTAAAACTATAGGTGTGATTTTCACTTAAAATAATATCCTCAAGCTATTATAGTTCATTACTAATCTTTTAATCTATTTATCCTGAAAGACTTATTGAATTATGAGATTTAGAATAATTGAATTGGATTAAAATGCCAAACAAAATAGCTACAAACGGAAAGGATACAGGTATTCCACTATTAAGAACCACAAAAAGATAGCCAACTGTGGTAAATCTTACTAAAGTGCCATCTTGAGAATGAAAAAATAGATATATAAAAATCATATATCCAAGAAATCCTAATTCATAAACAAAAGTTCCAAAAAATGAAAGTATGCTGTATGTAAAGTTTGGATAATAAAAAAATCCTTCGTATTCTTTCATTAAAAATAATTGAGTTTCGATAAAACTGTTAAAGCCTCCTGGTAATAAATTATTCATAAATGAGCCTTGAATTGAAAAAATAACATGAGCTAATCTGTCATTTACACTCTCATCGAAAAAAATATATTGACTTAGTCCCCTTTCAATTAAATTATTAACTATAAAAAGAATTCTAGATCCCTCAAGATATTGATATGCAATGAACGCAATTATAAATATGCTGATTAATAATATTAGTTTCAATCTAAAATTTAACCAAAAAAAAGAGATAAATGCTGCAACAAGCAAATATAGAATAACTGTGCTAGATCCTGCTAAAAATATAATTGAGAATATGTTCAAGCCAATAAAATAAGAAATTACTCTTGATGGCTTAAAATTAGATGCAGCAAGATAAATAAATGTGAAGAAGAACAATACTAGACCAAATGCAGTAGGCTCTGCAGCTAAACTCTGAACCCCTCTTCCAGATTCTCTTGTTCCCCTTTGAGTAACTATTGATGAGACAATGTCAGGATAATAAAATTGAAGAATTGCAACTACAATATATAAAAAATTTACTACCATAAATAGTTTCCATGGAAATCCATATTCATTCAAAAAATAAATGAAGCCTATAAGACAAAAACTGAAAGTAGCATAATTAATCATAGCTCTAATTGAGATAAAATCTAAAACGACTGAAGAAAAGAAAAACCAGACAAATGAAGCAATGATTGGTATCAAAAAATATGCAAAATTAGTCATATCAAGTTTATATCTATAATTGTATAAAATGAATATAGTTGCAAAAAGGAATGCCCATGGTTGGCTATCTCGACTATTTAAACCAAAATTTACATACGGTAATAATGCAAAAAAAATAAAAAGGACGCCAATTAAATAATGAAAGTTTATAAATTCTGGTTTTGTGATTCTCATAATGCTCAACTTTTGAATCTAGCTTTATGAAGAATAACGCGAAGATTTTTAATGATTTTAAGAGGAAGAATAGATTTAACTATAAGTTTAAAAACTGACTTAAAGATATTAAATAAGTAAATAACTATAACCTTTATATCAAAGGCTATCATTAAAGAAATTCTCAGGCCACCAATTAAAGATTTAATTCTCTTTGTATCAGAAATTCCTCCTGATGCGAATAAGCATATATCTTGATTCAACTCGAAATAAGGTTCTTTATTATGAATAGCGCTATAAAAGAATTTATAGTCTGCTGCAATGCTTTCATCAGTATCATAAAAATTTTTAAGATGGTATTTTCTTGATATAAAAGTTGATTGATGAATAAATTGAGTGCCATACTTTATTTGATTGATATCGCCTCTAAATCTTTTTTGCATTTCATCATATTTTATAATTGTGTTGCCAAGTAAAAAAGAATATTCATTGTACGAATTAAAATCAATAAAAGTTTTTGATAAAACACTTTCATTAATATAGATATCGCCTGCATTCATAAAATTAAGCCATTTACCTTTAGAAAAACCAATGCCTTTATTCATGGCATCGTATATACCAGCATCATCTTCACTCACCCAATGATCAATATTTTCAGAGTATTTTGTAATGACCTCCATAGTTGAGTCTGTTGACCCGCCATCAATAATAATAAACTCATAATTAGAATAATCCTGATTGATTACGCTAAGAATTGTTTTTTCAAGCTCGGCTGCATTATTGAATGTTACAGTTACTACAGAACAAACTGGACTTGATAGAGTTGTCAATTTTATGAGCCTCTTACATTTGGATAATTCTTATCGAACCACTCATAGACTTCTTTAATACCATTCTCAAGAGATATTTTTGGAGTCCATCCTAAAGTTGTAAGCTTAGATGTATTTAAAACTTTCCTAATTGTTCCATCTGGCTTATTTGAATTGAAATATATTTCACCCTCGTAATTAGAAATATTTTTTATTAATTTTGCTAAGTCATAAATGGATATATCTTTACCTGTTCCAACATTAATGTGAGATAAATCTTTATTTATAAAAGATAGAAATTTATTTTTTTCAATATTAGAAATATGAATAGCAGCATCAGCCATATCGTCTACATGAAGAAATTCTCTGAGGGGAGATCCTGTGCCCCAAATCTCTACTGAGTCATAATTATTTTTACTTGCTTCATAAAATTTTCTAATTAATGAAGGAATAACATGTGAGTTTTCTGGATGATAATTATCATTTGGGCCATAGAGGTTTGTGGGCATAATACTTCTATAATCTCTGTTATGTTGAATATTAAAACTTTCACATAATTTAATGCCAGCTATCTTTGCTATTGCGTACCACTGATTAGTAATTTCTAGCGGGCCATTTAACAACTCTTCCTCCTTAATTGGTTGTTCAGCTTCTTTGGGATATATGCAAGATGATCCAAGGAAAATTAAATTATCAATATCATTCTCATGACAACTGCTTATAACATTCGTCTGGATGATAAGGTTTTCATAAATGAACTCAGCTGGATATTGTGAATTTGAATGAATCCCACCTACTTTTGCAGCACATAAGAATACTTTATCAAACCAATTAGTTCTAAAAAAAGCTTTTACATCTGATTGATGGCTAAGGTTAAGATCATTCCTGCACAATGTATGAATGTTGTTATATCCATCTGCTACTAAGTTTCGATAAATAGCAGATCCAACCATACCCTTGTGGCCTAAGATCAATATTTTTTTATTTTTATCTAATGACATTGAAGCATTCCACAATTTTTTTATTAAATGTAATATCTGAATGAATCTCTTTGAGCTTTAAAAGAGAATCATTGAGTATTGTTGTTCTGTTAATCAAATTAAGTATTTTATCCTCTTTGATATCATTATTATCTATCAAGACGCTATTATATATAGAAAAGTCATTCAACATTTTGAAGTCACTTAGAAGAACTACATTTTTAAAATATATTGCTTCAATTACTGAAATAGGTTGAGCCTCACTTTTGTAATTAGATAGAAATATAAATAAATTACTTGATTGAAGAATCTTAAATTTATCTTCCCCATAAAGGCTGCCAAGAAAATTAATATTCTTATCAGCTGTTATATCCTCAATAACTCTATTTTCATATTCGCTATAAGTATTAAAAAAATCATCTTTAGTCCATCCGATAACATTAAATTTCCATAGACTGTTTCTAATGTTATTTTTAATCCAATTTATTGATTCTAATAGTCCTTTTGTTGAATCTGGATTAGACACAAATGATATCTGTAAAACCTTACCAACTTGTTTATTTTCAACCGGAACTGGAAAGTCGCTCATATTGATGGGATTATCAATAATTATATATTTATTAAATTCTGTGCCTAAAGCATAAAGGGAATGACTTTTTGATAAAATGATCATCTTAGAAATTTGGCTATGGTACAAATTTTTTAATATTTTCCTATAAATATTGTTTTCGTTTAAAAATTCATATAAGTCACTTCCATGAAGGTGAGAAACTATAAATAATTCTTTTTTGAAAAGAAATAATTTAAATCTAGATATGCCAAGAATAAAAAAATCTCTTATAGAGCTTGAGATATTTCTTGAGGGTGTAAAATAAATAGCACTAATATTGCGACTATTAAAAATAAGATTTATTATTATTTTTATTAAAATAAAAATATTATTTATTACCTTATATAAGTGGTGTGAGGAAAAAGTGTCAATTAGTATTACCTTGTATCCAGAATTCTTTAGCGCAGTTAATGCCTGCATTGTGACAAACCCCTGACCATGGAAATTTGTTATCGGACCAATAAATAAAATATTTTTTATTTTCTTTGCATCGCCCATTCGTAAGCCTCAAGAATGCTTTCTTCAATTGTCTTAATAGGATTCCACCCTAGTTTATTTTTAGCTAGATTTGTATTTGCTACAAGTATTGCTGGGTCACCATGCCTCCTTGGTTTTACTTGAAACTTAATATCATCTTTAGTTATATCTTTGCATATTTTAATGATCTCAAAAACTGAGTGTCCGGTACCTGTTCCAAGATTCATTTTATGTGAGCCTTTGTTATCATCTAGCCAGCTGAGACCTTTTATATGAGCATCTGCAAGATCTGAGACATTTATGTAATCTCTTATGCACGAACCGTCAGAGGTTGAGTAGTCATTTCCATATACATTAAAAGATATATTATCGGAATTTGGTAAAGTACTGTTTAGTATATTTGGTATTAAATGTGTTTCAGGTTCATGAAGTTCACCGATATTCTTTTTATAATTAGCTCCCACAGCATTAAAGTATCTAAAAGATAATGAATTAATTTTTTTGACTTGCGAAATACTGTCCAGCATTTTTTCAATCATTAATTTAGATGTGCCATATGGATTTATCGGATCGGTAACATGCGTTTCATCGATTTCCTTACATAGTGGTTTCCCGTATACAGAAGCTGAAGATGAAAAGATTATCTTATTAACATTTTTAGAGATCATAAGTTTTATTATATTTATAGCAGATTTTACGTTGCCTTCCAGATATAAAAAGGGGTTAGTGAAAGACTCAGGCACAATCGATTTTGACGCGTAGTGAATTACTGAATCAAACTCAATTGATTTTGTTAATGAAGAAAGTTTATCAAAATCATTTATATCGCATTCAATTAACTCAGCTGCTGAATTGAGGAGCTCTTTATGCCCAGAAGATAGATCATCGATTACATAGACCTTATGCCCTCTTTCAATTAGTTCAAAAACTGCATGAGACCCAACATAGCCCGCTCCACCTGTAACCATAATATTTGCTTTATTTTTCATTATGTAAATTTTAATTTATGTCTGTATGAATTTACGGGCATTTCAACAAATCTATAACTTAATACAGAAAGATAATATGTTATAACCATTCCAATGATTAATGAGGAATTCCCAATCAAAATACCAGACTCTATATTACAGTTAATATGAACTTCAGCGCATTGATAATCAAGATTTAAAACATTGACCAATATTCTATTTATTAACCACCACACAAGTCCATGAATCATGTAAATACCGTAGCTTATTGTTCCAAGATAAACTAAAAATTTATTATTGAGAAAATGTTTTAGATAAGAATGCTCGGAATTAATTAATATAAATATCAAAATAGAAAAAATTATAGGTGCAAATATAAAATGGAATGGGTATGTGTCAGCACCACTAACATAAAATATAGATACAAATAAAATTACATACTGCAAAAATAATGGAACTTTGATGTTAATGTAGTTTGAAAGAAAATAAACAATCGCTCCAATAAAAAAAGAATACAAACATCTACTTATACCTCCAAACCCATTTGTTACACTTTGAGGGGAGATAAGCGTTTCCGCATGAATGGAATATACTCCATATGCAGCTAAAAATAATATACAAATGAATGTTAAAAATAATAAAATTTTATTTTTTCTAAAAACAACAAATAAAAGTCCAAAAATTAGATAAGTATAAAATTCTGTAGAAATAGACCAACTTTGCCCATTAAAGGTTAAATCACTCACAAAAAATGAATGAGTCAGAAAAATATTATTGATAAATGAGTGAACATTATTTAATGAAGAATCATTTGTAGATTTTATTCCAAGATTTATTTCTGCGTAATACTTAAAAAGCTCTAATAATAAAAACACCAAAAGCATTAGTATGTGTAATGGATATAACCTTAAAAATCTTTTGGTTTGAAAAACTAATAAATCTTTAAAAGAATTTAATTTGTTTGAATAGCTCAAAGCAATGACAAATCCACTTAAAACAAAGAAGAAATCAACCATAAGCCCACTATTTGAGATGAAGCCTATATCTTGAATAAAAGAATTATAATGTCTTGCATGAAAAAGAGCTACGCATATTGCTGCTATACCCCTTAAAGACTCAAGATATAATATTTTTTCAGATTTATCATAAGCCATTAAGATTTCACGAGAACTACAAGAGAAGTGCCTCCGAAACATGCAGATGCAAGATCTTCATTAATTAAATCTAACAACTTTTGAAAAGGATAGAGCATCTTACCTTTTGTATTTAAAGATTTTCTATGAAGTCTATGTTTTGCGTGCAAAGAATCTATAACTTTAAATCCAGAATGTTCAAGCGCAAGTAGAGCAGTTCCTTTAGTGAAATGATGAACATGTCCAACTTTTTCATATGTGTCTTTAAAGATAGATTTTTGTCTAAGTAGGCTTAAAAAATGTATGTCTAAAGGTATATTAAAAATAACGTATTTAGTTTTATTTGTAAGTTTTCTTAAAAAACCATAATAATCATCAACATGTTCAAAAACATCTGCGCATAAAATTAAATCATACAAATCATTATTATTAAAAATATCATCATCAAAAAAAGAAATGTCAGGTAGTGTATTTTTTGCAATCTCTATTGCGTCAGGATTTATGTCCCAACCTTCATATAAGGCATCTGATTTAAATACTTTACTGTCCTTGGCATTTTTTAAAATTTGCCCAACTCCACAGCCAACTTCAGCAATTCTATTAATTTTATTAGAGTCAAAATTTTCTTTATTTTTTTCTATAATTTTTTGAAAGTTACTCCATTTCCATGGTGAGTCCTCTGAATGATAACTAGGATTTTTGGAACTATATTCGCCACTCTTATAGATTGATTTTTGAAGATTCATATTTTATTTATTTGTTTTACTATTGTATTCTGAAATTATCTTAGCCTCTTTTGCTTTTTTTAGATCACTTTGAATCATTTCAGTGCACATATCTTCTGTTGAAATCTTTGGTGACCATCCTAATTTTTTTCTAGCTTTTGTAGGATCACCAAGCAAACTTTCCACCTCAGTTGGACGGTAGTAACGTGGATCTACCTTTACAATAATATCTCCTATCTTAAGATTAGTGTCATCGGAGTTACCTATTGAAGATACAACTCCAACTTCAGATTCAGCCGAGCCTTCAAAAGTAATTTCAATATTTAATGCTTTTGCTGACATATCAATGAAATCTCTAACGCTAAATTGATGTCCGGTTGCTATAACATAGTCATCCGGAATATCTTGCTGAAGCATCAACCATTGCATTTCAATATAGTCTTTAGCATGCCCCCAATCTCTTAAAGAATCTAAATTACCCATATATAAACAATCTTCAAGACCCAGATATATATTTGCGAGGCCTCTGGTAATTTTTCTGGTAACAAAAGTCTCTCCCCTTCTTGGGGACTCATGATTAAATAATATTCCATTACAGGCAAATATATTGTATGCCTCTCTGTAATTTTTAATTATCCAATACGCATATAGCTTTGCTACTGCATAGGGTGATCTTGGATAAAATGGAGTCGATTCATTTTGTGGTGTTTCTTGAACTAAACCATACAACTCAGAAGTTGATGCTTGGTAAAATTTCGTTTTATCGTTCAGCTTTAGTAGCCTGATTGCTTCGAGTACTCTCAATGTTCCCAATGCATCTACATTTGCTGTATATTCTGGTGTATCGAAGCTAACTGCTACGTGAGATTGTGCTCCTAAGTTATATATCTCATCAGGCTGGATATTTCCGACTATATTTATTATGTTAGAGGCATCGGTGAGATCACCGTAGTGTAAAAAAAAATTTTGAGATTCAAAAAAAGGATCTTGATAAATATGATCGATTCTTTCTGTGTTCAAAGATGAAGATCTTCTTTTTATTCCATGAACCTCATAACCCTTGTCCAAAAGATATTCTGCAAGATAAGACCCATCTTGACCAGTGACACCTGTAATAATAGCTTTCTTCATAATTATTTATAAATTATTTTCTTTTGAGAAAAATAAATCTTTTAATATAACCACTATAGAAGTCCCCATAAAAGTTATTAACGTACCTAAAATTAAGAAAATTGTTAAAGCTGGCTCAGAAGCTCTATTTGGATAGAAGGGTTCGTCAATTATCTCAAGAGCATATTCTTCATCTACTTCTGAGGTTGCCATCCGATTTAACTCCTCACTTATGCCCATAATCATTGCATTTTTAACATATAAAGTATTAACTTTTTCTAATTCAGATTCATAATATTGAATAGCAGCAGTGCTCTTCTTTATTGCGTTATTTTTTTCAAATTTATTAATATTTCTAAGAATTGTATTATTCCATTTAACAGCAACCTCTGGAGATATATGTTTTGTTCTGATTGTTATAAATTCATCTGTCATATGCTGATATACGGTAAAGTGTTTTTCCATATAAACTTCATAAGCATCCTCGAAAATAGGCGTATTTATAAGCCACGTTTTAGATTTAGAGTCATATTTATTTTTATCAAAGAATAATTCTCTTTTATTAATATCATAAGAGTCATAAGCCATGAGTTCCGGAAGAAAGTCAGGCTCAGCGATAAGACTTTTAAAGAAAGTTCTTGACTTTAGGTGAAGCAATGTATTTCTTCCACTTGAATATCCAGCTCCTGCAGCAAAAATATTCAAAACACCAATATCAGAACTATCTTTTAAAGTTGTTTTTTGAGCTGGAAGTGAAACAGATTCAGATATATATAATTTATTTAGTGTTAAGGAATAAAGTAATGAGATTGATGCCCCGAAAATAGTGATTATTAAAATTTTTTTATAATTCACTAAAAGTATATCAAGGATATTTTTTAGGCTTATCTCATAAAATTTATTTTCTTCGGTATTATTCATAATATTAATATAGATAAGGGTTTTATTTTACTCTAGTTTATATTGAATAGGAGGATTTATTTTTTTTCAGCCTCTACAAATATCTGATGAGTACCCTTTCTAGGCAAAGAATCTTTTTCGTCTAAGTCTCTAAAAATATAATCTTTGTGAGTTGTTGAGTTATATTTTACTTTAGTAATATTATGAAAAGAATGGCTTTTTAGATCTTTTGATAAGGATTCATAATCATATATCCAAAAATGTTTCTCACCAATGGTTGCTTGGCTAACATTGGTATCTCTAAAGACCCTTGGCAAAATCTTTATTACAGTCTTTATTCTTAAAAGTTGCAGGAGATAAAAAATAGATTTTGGAGCATCTCTTAGAGCATTTATAATTTTTTTAATTAAAGGTAATTTATGTTTTTCTAAAATATTAAAAACTTCAGGTCCTGTAAGCTCCTTAACATAATTAATCATAGAGCTATCATTTGAATTATATATTTTTTCTAAGTCTTGGATTAATTCTCCACCAGAAACGTTTCTAACACACTGATCAATTATTAGTGAAGATATAAAACTAGCCCTCTTAAAGTCTTTCATTTCATAATTAGCAATATATTCTTTAGTAAGAAATTCTAAATCAGGCGTAATGATTCTAAAGATTCCACCGACCTTTAGCACTCTAGATACTTCTGAAAGAAAGTGAGGTATTTTTTCTTTTGGAATGTGTTCAATAAAATGTGAGGAATATGCTATGTCAAAAGTATTATCATCATAGGGCAGACCATTCAATATATTTACTTTCTTTATTGAAGAAGACTTTGATGAGAAATCAATATTTTCCCAAAAATTATTATCTATATAAATGTCTCCGCATGCTATGTTTAGATATTTTCTTTTCATTGGTAACTAAGCTAAGATTATTTTCAAAGCGTCCTTAAGCTTGCTTCTATAAGAAGCCTGAGTATGATTGCTGTTAATATGATTAACAATTAATTTTCTTTGTCTTAATATTTCATTATCGCTAAGTAGTAGTGCTTTTTCAATTGACTCTTTTACGGAATCGATTGTTAGGCTCTCTATTGAAATGCCGAAGTTAAAAAGATCAACACTAGTTCCCTCTGTGACAATAGGTATCAAGCCCTTATGCATTGTAGTGATTACTGAAGAGGCTCCAGATTCTCCACAAGATGGAAGAATGGTAAAAGCACAACTAGAAACAACCTGATCAAACTCATCAGAAATAGGGTCTATAACACCTTTAAAAAAGATATTTGGATTTTTATCTATGATTGGTCTAAAGATACTCATAAAATTCTCTTCTTCATCAAATGGCCCATATATATAAAGATTGGAATTAGAATTCGAGTTAATAGAATTAAAAGCCTCTATTACCAAGTCCAAGCCTTTAAATACTGCGCCAGCTCCTGAGAAAAAAATAAAATCTTTACCAGTCATCTTTTCTAAAGGAATGCTTTTGTTTTCTTGGGTTATTGTCGGAACAGGAACAACAAAAAAATTTTTGATACTTAGATGATCAAATGTGGACTCAGTCCATTGATTTCCTGTTTGTATAACCCCATCAGCATTTAAGAAAGAAAAGGTTGAAATATCCCAGCCCCATGGCCTTTGGGGTGTTAGTTTTGAATTAAATCGATTATTAAAATATTGTAATCTAGTTACCTCAGCATTATTCCAGGTATCTATGTAAGTGCCTGTTGAATAACATATTCTTTTAAGATTATTTTTTATGTTTTTAGATGTAAAAGATTTGCTAAAGAGATCACCAAAACCAAATATTAAATCGTATTTAGAATAATCAATTTCATATTTATATCTGTAATCAATAGCATCTACGGCATAATCTAAATTTAAAAGCTCATCTTTAATAATTAAAGACTCATAAACATTGCAATGCATTACAACTTTATTATCAAATAAAAAAGGTTGTTTAAGGTAAATTATTAACGCTTTTTTTCTTCCTTTGTTACTAACTGTAATAATGCCTGATTTATTGATATATGTATTTCTTATAAAAGATTTTAAATTTCCTGGTAAGAAAGAATATAAAAATTTAAGATATCTTTTTATAAAGCTTTTCATATGTTTTTATCAATCTTATTAAGAACTGTTGCTACGTCAGTTGAGCCAATTAACTTCCCAAGTTTATGCAATTTAGAAGTTGAAAAATTCCACCATTGAGTTTCAAGAAGAGCAGCAATTTCATTATCATCAAAGCGCTTTCTAATGATCTTGGCTGGGACTCCAGCTGCAATTGAATAAGGAGGAATATTTTTAGTAACGATTGCTCCAGCTCCTATGATAGATCCCGTTCCAATGTTTACTCCGTCAATTACAAAAACATTATCACCAATCCAAACATCGTTACCTATTTCAATTGGAATATAGTCTTTATGTGTCTCATCTACGTTAAATGAAATTCCAATTTGTGGGTTTGAATGAAAAAAAGAGGGGTGGGTAGAGATATTTTGAGGGTGAGTTGCAAATCCTCCAATTTTAACATTTTGTCCTATTGAACAAAATTTTCCAATATTTGCAAGATAACATTTACCAGAATTTATATATGAATAATCACCAAGAGTTACCTCATTTAAATCTGAGCATCCAACGTCACAATTATTGCCAATTTTAGAGTTAGAAACAATACTTCTCCAATTAGCCTTGAATTTGGTTTTTTTTATAATTCTTAATAAAAAGAATTTTAATTGCCACAAAAACCATCTTTTAATACTAAACATTTCTTAATTCTTATTTATTACTCAAAATATCATCATACTTTACAAAAGGGAACATATCAGCCATAGACACTCTTGAACAATTAAAAATTTTATTTTTATTTAGCATCTTTATAAACTGGTATTGCTTTAAAGTTCTGGCAAGATGAAAACTTGTAAAGAAATTCCATGAAAATGTACCAGATTCAGTAATTTCTACTTCACCATTATGAGCAGTTCCACCTTGAATGAACCTAGGATTACCCTTGGGCAAACAAATTATATTATTATCAACTCCAACTAAGTAGATTTCATCAAAGCCCATATACAATGCCAATAATATGCCCCAAACAGAAGATGTTGATGCCGTAATTAAATTTTTTGAAAAATCAAAGTGTTTAATTTTTGGAAGATACCAATCGTCCTGAACAATAGAAGTAAAATAATAATTTAAATCAAAATCTTTTAACAAACCATGTTTCTCTATGATTGTTTTAGCATCTGGTTTATATACTCCTAAACCAAAAAATAGAATTACATTGTTAGCAATATTATTTTCATATTCTTCAAACATCTCCTTCCAACGTTTTTCTGGCCATGCGTCGCTAGGCCCGTGGAGAGGTGAGCAAAGCATATATTTTGATGCAGAATTTGAAAAAATATCTTTATAATGGGGATGTATATAAAAAGAATTCAAGCCAATAACTATTTCATCTTTTAACTTTGTAAGATCAAAATCATTAACTGATGGACCTGATCCTAGAATAAAACATTTCTTACCTTTATGGATATTTTTAAATTTCTCATTTTTTTTTACTAAACTTTTATATGGTAAAAATTCGTAAAAACTTTTTATTTTGTTAATGTAACCAGAAATTACTGGGGGCAGAAAGTACTTAAATTTATTAGGTATATTTAATTTATTAGGCATATTTTTAAATCAAGTTATTGAATTTCGTTTTTGCTATTTTGAGCCTTTACAAGATTTGAGAGTTTGGAATTTTCGTCTTTAATCAAGGTATCATAATCTCCATTTTCAATTATGGTACCACTTTTCATTACGTATACTATATCTGCATTCTTTATAGTAGATAGCCTGTGAGCTATTGTTACTACTGTTATATCTTTAGATAGCTGTTCAATAGAATCTTGAATAAATTTCTCTGATTCGGTGTCCAAAGAGCTTGTGGATTCATCTAATATTAATATACATGGTTTTCTAACAATTGCTCTTGCAAGGGAGATGCGTTGCCTTTGACCACCAGATAGCCTTCCACCCCTGTCCCCCACTTTTGTATCAAGTGAATCTTTTGTATCTTTTACAAAATCTACTGCATTACTTTTTTCAAGTGCTTTCCATATTTCATTATCACTTGCATCAGGCTTAGACCAAAGCATATTATTTCTAATAGTATCATTGAACAAAAATGGTTCTTGAGGAACGTATGCTATTTTATTTCTGTAGCTTGATAGGTTGAATTCTGAAAAATTATATTCATCAATTTTTATATGGCCTGAAGAAGGCTCGTAAAGACCCATTAAAATATCAGCAATTGAAGTTTTGCCAGACCCTGATGGCCCAACAATTGCAATTCTTTTATTTTTTTTAAAGCTTATGTTTATATTTTTGAGAGCTTCTGTTCCATCAGGATAAGAGAGAGAAATATCTTTAAAGGTTATTTTATCCTTTAAGTCTGTAAAGTCATCTCCACTTTGACTTTCTTCATAGTCTTTTGCTCTATTTGTAAGATCTTCTAATTGTTCTAATGCTGGAAGAAAGCTGATGATTTCTGATCTAGTTTGTGAGAGCTGGCCAAGAAGTGGAAGCATTCTAAAAAAAGCAAAAAGTATCATAGTAATTTCTGCAAGATTGACGCCTGTTATATAACCCCAGTATATTGCTAACAATGCAGACAGCATCCCCAAGGGCATGATCATAATGTTTATTGCAAAAATAATTAATTGTAGTGGGACGGTAATTTTTGCATGATCCTTATATGAATTTAGATATTTCTTTACAGCATTATTCTGTCTACCATAGGCTAATATTAATTTTGAAGCAGAAAAGCTTTCATTTAGAATTGACGAAACCTTATTAAAAGTTGAAGTCTCTTCAACCCCCATTGGATGAACTTTTCTGTTTAATATTAATATTGGAGAACAAAAAACCAAGGATGCAAAGATAAAAATTACTGTAAGCGTTGGTGAAATATATAATGGCAAAGCGAGATAAATTAATATTTGAACAAAATAATTCATAAATCTAGCAACATTTTGCATTGTGATTGCAATTTTTTCACATTCTCGCTGAAAGCTATTTAAAAGGACTCCAATATCTGATTGAGAAAAGAATAAATATTTAGCTTTAAAAAATTGATTATATGCTTTACCCATAATTGCAGTAACTGATGCATATTTTATATTTAAAACAAAGTACTGCGCTCCAATTGATGCTAATCCAGCTAGCAAGATTATTGATCCAAAAAAGATAAAAGAGGAGATTAGATCAAAACTCTCAATATTTAAAATATTTGCCATGATTTTTGTAAATATAGAAACCTCATAAGGATCTTTATCAAGCAACACGTCAACAACTGGTGCTATAGAGAAAACTGATATAGTGTTTATTATACCTAACCCGATAACAGCTATAAAAAGAAATAAGAATTTAAGCTTTAGTCTTCCATCTAATGATAAAACTAAGCTTAAGATTTGTTTCATGATTTTACCTCTACTTTATAATGGTAATGAAGACACAGAAATTAATCAAAAAAATATAATTAACTCAAGCTCTATAAATGGTACCCGGAGCCGGACTTGAACCGGCACGCCATTGCTGGCGAGGGATTTTAAGTCCCTTGTGTCTACCAATTCCACCACCCGGGCTAACAGCAGAACAATTATATTTTATTTATAAAGAAATTAATTAATTTTTACTAAAAAATTATGTGTTTAGTTAATATTTTGCGAAAACAGATTGGATTATTTTACTTTTCTGCGATAGCTATTAGAGTATCTGTTGCATCAATTTTATCTAGTATTTTTTGATAAGCCTCTACTAATTCTGGCTCCTCTAAAATTGCGAGATCGCTTCTGTGACCTCCGGGAGTTTTATCTTTAGCCCATTGAATATGATTGGCAATAGAAAATCTTTGTACTCCATGAATTCTTATTTTTTTATATCCAGCTACTGATAAGAATTTTTTTAAAGACTCTCTTGTGTGAAGTATTAAGTGCTGAGACCATAAAGTAAAATTTATGAACTCTTGAATTCTGAGATTTTTTATTAAGAAATCTCTAGAGTGAGGTACCTCAATAATAACTTGGCCTCCTTGAGCTAGTTTAGATTTAATTTTTTTTAAATGATAAATTGGATCTTCGAGATGCTCTAGGACATGAAACATGAAACAAGAGTCAAGGAAGTTGTCATCAATATTATTAATGCTATTGGTGCATTCAATATTTTTCTTATTAAGCTCTATTGAATAATTTTCTTGAAGTTCTACACCAAAAGATTTAGAAGTATGATCTATAGTATTCAATAAAAAAGATCCTTTTCCACACCCAAAATCACAAATAATCTTATCTTTATAATGGTTTAAAAAGTCAGCTGACCTTCTTTTGCAATCAATAGAGTCTTCGTATGAAGCTGATGAGGCTGTTGATTCTTTTGCTCTATAGGTACCTTTATTATAAACACTATCGCCAACAAAAAAATCGTCAATGTAAATAATTTCAGATATGGAGTCTTTGAAAACTTTTAAATTTTTAACGTCCCTAGTCGATTCTGAGAATATCTCTTTTGTTTCTTTTGATGCTAGATTTAATGATTCTAAAACCTCAAATATTTTACCCATCCATTACTCCTTAATATTAATATAGAAATATGCTCATATAATTTTTTCTAAATAATTCAAGG
>MDTB01159910.1_pt1 | contig 19872 bp, 20 predicted proteins | sample 811161 | NCBI WGS metagenome assembly MDTB01 (sample SAMN05326650, study PRJNA326480) | marine metagenome | isolation source: seawater | place: Mediterranean Sea | collected 2009 | reverse complement strand
TTTAATTGAAATTCTTTCATAGGCATTTAAAAATTTAGTTTGCCTTCTAATTAATTCAAAATAATTTGAAATACTAAACTTGTTTTCATTAAAAAAAAATAATTCCTTCTTATTTGAATTTTTTGGTTTAATTCTTAAAATTGAATTTTTCAAAAACTTTAATGATAGTAATAAGATTACATAAGACAAGGATTGATTCTTTTTCGTAATTATGTGATTCAACTTGGGGGGATTATTTTGAAGTTTATTTTCAATAAACTCATCAATTAACTTTGTGTAATTAATTTTGGTTTTTTTATAGAGAATTATCTTTCTTTTATTATTTTTTTGATCTTGCGATATAGGTATTAATCTACCATCAAAAATAGAGGAATAAAAAAATATTTGTTTAGTGGAGGATATTGAACCGTATATGTTCATAGCAATTGAAATTAAATGATGTGGGATAGCTGTGAAATGAACAATAGTTTCTAATTTATAAATTCTTTTTAAATCCTCAATATGATTAATTATTTCCAAAATTTTAGTTCTATACTCTTCAAAAAAATATGACTTCCCTATCCATCTTTCAAATATTGGTATCCACCAGTTTAACTGATCTCTAATTTGATTTAAACTGTAAAAAATCTTGTTTGATTTTACACAAAGCTTTCTTTTTTTGGATTTCTTATCAAAAAAAGTTACACCATTTTCTTCAACAATTAAGAACTCTTCCTTTTTGTATATCTGCTCTTTCACACCAGGGTTAGGAAATATTAGTAAAATACGATTGTTCATTTTAAACTAAAATTAAATTATTTACTCTTTTTTCATAATTGAGGTAAGTGAGATTTGAAAACTAATATTCCTCATTTTACAATACAAATCTTTACTTTATTTTTAAAAAAGTATTCATTTTTTTTTGTAATTGAGTTTTCTTTATGACCACATTATTTCTTAGTTTTTCGAACTTCATCATATCCTCCCCTTTTTGACCTGTTTGAACTCTCAATATTTTTTTTTTCAACAAAAAGGATTCTATGACCATATTTGAAAACATTCCTATGACATAATCAGAAAAATAGTTAATAGTTAATGAGTGACAATTTTTAATGACCTTAATGTCAATGTTTTTAACATTACATTTTTTAAGCAACTTATCAAATTTATTGTCTTGTGCTCTTGGATGTATCTTAATTACTATTTGAAATTTTGAGATTTGATTACTTGAAATTTGCTTAAAATAAAATACCAAATCAGATAGAACAGTAAATTCATCATAACCTAATTCGCAATTACCATTTTTATCTCTATTAAAATTTGTACTTATATAGTCGGATACAAATAAAATTATTGATTTATTTATGTTTAATTTATTTTCTTTAAAAAAATTATACTTTGAAATAGAAGGTTTAAACAATCTTACTTTTTGGTAATAAGGGTTTTTTAAAATTTTTATTAATTCTTTTGGGATTCCATCTTTAATTGCCTCTAATCTTGCATTTCTATCAAGCACGAAAATTACATCTCCAAAAATAGTTTGATTTTCAAAATTGAATCTTTTGAAATAATTACACCAGTGATCAATGAACGAGTAAACTTTAATTTTTTTTTGAAAATATTTTCTCCACAGATGCTCAAAATTATGATTAGACGTAGCAGAAAAAAGATATTCAGGTTTAAATTTTCTCTGGATTTTTAAACAAAAATCATTACTGAAATCTATTACTTCTACGATACTTTTGTATTTTTCTTCAAAAATACCATCACAATTTGTGTAAATTAAAAAGTCTTTTTTGAATTCTTTATTAACTGAAAGCAAAAAATCAATAATTGCAAAAATACTGTTTGCTCCAGCTGGGTCAGAAAAGACAAATATTCCTTTCCCTTGTAAAATAATTTTATCTAAGTTCATCCAAATTATTCCAGACTTTTTTAAAAGCATCTATAATTAGATTTGTGTCTTTTTCATTTAAATTATGTAGACACATTTCATATCCTAGGAAAGTTTTATCATGAAGTTCCTCGGCAACAGGGCATATGCCTTTGTTATAATCTATTTCTCTTTTACATATGTCTGAAGACCATGGAAATCCTTTTGAACCATAAGCTATTTTCTTTTGAAAGATTGGGAGTAAATGAATATTTGCATATCCTGAAATAAGGCCCTCTACACCCTCTGCTTGTAGAGCTTTTTTTATTTTATCTCTTCCAATGCCAATTATGTTTAAATCTAGGACCATTCCGTAAATATAATATGCATGAGAACAATTATTCTTTGTTTCAGGAATCTTAAGGCCATTTAAATTTTTGAGTCCTTCATTTAATTGGTTTGCAATTTTTTGTCTTTTATTAAGATATATTGATAGTTTTTTGAGCTGCTCTATCCCAATAGCTGATTCAATTTCACCTAACCTGAAATTATAACCTACCATATTTACCAAATCATTTACTCCTTTATCTTCAACAACTGCTTCAGCGTGATTCCTAATAAGTTGTAATTTTTCATAAATTTTCTTGTCGTTAGTGACTATAACTCCCCCCTCTCCAGTTTGGATATGTTTATGATAATTTAGACTATATCCTCCAACATCAGATCGAGTCCCAGTATATTTCCCTTTGTATAACGAACCAGGAGATTGAGCTGAATCAGTTATTAGTTTTAAATTATATTCATCTGCAATTTTTTGTAAAGAATCTAAATCGCAGGAATGACCAAAAATATCTATCGCTAAGATTGCTTTTGTGTATTTTGATATATTTTTTAATACTGAATTAGGGCAAATATTAAATGTCTCTTTTTCAATATCTGCAAAAACGGGAATTGCATTCCAATGAAGAATAGCCGTAGCACTTGCGCACATTGTCCAGGGTGAAACAATTATTTCATCTCCAGGTTCAATATCAATAGCACCGATAGCAGCAATCAAACCTGATGTCCATGAGTTAACAGAAACAGCGTATTTGACTTTAAAATATTTTTGCCATGCTCTTTCGAACTCTTGAACTTTTGATCCGCCGTAAAAGTCCGGATCCCAGCATCCCAGAAATTTAGACAAAACTCCGGACTCAACTACTGACTTGGCTGCCGCTAACTCTTCAACTCCGATAGAATTATACTTTTTATATTTTTCAGTAATTACTTTTTTTCCGCCCGATATAGCTAATATAGGTTCTTTCACTTTTCCCTTTTTTTAAATTTAGAAAGTTTTAATTGAATATTTTTTTTAATGTCATAGATTAATTTCTCTTCTCTTAGTGTGGAAAAATTTTCCTGATTACCCTCTAGTATATTATAAATTGAATCAAATGTAAAAATCCCGTATGAGTTAATTTTTGAATCAACAGTCTTTTGAGGTACTAAATTTTTATACCCAGAGAAAACCAAATCAGATTCAACTTTATAAATTTCAATTTTCCCTCCAAAATCAAAAATTCTAAACCTATTCTTATCAAAAAATAAGTCTATCTCAATTAAACTAAATTTCCTTTCATCTAGTGAGTGGAAAATAGATGTGACTGTTTTTGAATTATAAGAATAGTTTATAGAAAAACTTACAGATTCATCATCTTTTAAATAATCATTTTTATAGCTAATTATATTTATTGACTCAGTATCAAAACTGGAATCAAATAAAAAATTCATTAAGTCAATTAAGTGTGAACCATTATTGTTTAAACCCTTTGAATAATATATGTTAGCAGCTATTAAATTTCCATAAAAATAATTATCAATATTGTTTTTCAATTCTTTAAAAAAAGGTAAAGATTTTCTATAATAATTAATATAGGATTTATCAATGACATCTATATAACTTGATATTTTATCATTATCATTTAAAAAAGGTTTTTCAATCACAAATAATTTAACTTTTTTATTCTTTTTTAATTTTTTTAAATGGTATGAGTTTACTTTTTGAATTGATGACAAGACTATTATATCAGTTACATCGAAACCATTATCAATACTTTTCAAATACTTTATATTGTTTCCATACTTTTTTTTTGCAAGGTTTAGCTTTTTCAAATCTGAATCGATTAAGTATTTTATTTCAAATTTCTGATGAAAAAAAGCAGATCTGACATGAGTTAAGAATTCATTTGAATCGAAGCTTTTGTTTAAATCATATAAAAGACCAATTTTACCTAAACCAATTATGGTTACCGTATATTTATAATTCTCTTGGGCCATCAGCTACAAATTGATACGGTGCTTCCGATACTCTTGAATTCTTAATTAACTCTAATAAGTGAAGGTTCTTTTTTAAATAATTTATGACATCTATTGCTCTAAATGAATTACCGTGAGTAGGATATAAATTATTTATAATATTTTTTATTAATAGATAATCCCCTTTATCATCTAATGTGACTCTTAGATCTGGCCAAAATAATTCCTTTGTTGCTATGTCGCCAAAAATCTTAAACTCATTAGTTCTATAAAAATAAGAACTTACATTTTCTCTATCATAAGGAAGTTTTGTTTTACGAGATATGTAATCTAGTAATTTTGTTGAGAATACTTGAACATCAAATCCATCAGGATAACTTCTAATATGTGAATTTGAGACATAATCATACTGATTGTTTAGATATATTGAGATTATTTTGTCTATAATAAGAGGATCTATAAGTGGGCAATCTCCAGTCAATTCTACTATAATATTTGAATTAAATTTTTTGTGAGCGTTTAAAACCCTTAATAGGACATCCTCTTCACTTCCTCTAAAATAGTTGATTTTTAATTTTTTGCATAAATCTATGATAGGTTGATCACTAGTATTTTTAGTTGTAGCTACAACAATTTTATTGATTAATTTTGATTTTTTTACTCTACTGATCATGAATTCAAGCATTGAAATCCCTTCAATTGAATCCATTAAAACCTTTCCTGGAAGTCTTGAACTTGTCATTCTAGCTTCAATTGATGCAACAATATAATTTGCTTTCATTGATCTTCTAGTTTAGACTCAATAATGAAAAGTTTTTTATTATCACTTGTTTTTATATAGGCATTTGGATAAGGATCATTTAACATCCTGATTTTGTTATGTAAATATTTTGCCGTTGAATTTTTTATTTCACTTTTTGTGATTTCAGAATCAATTGGCTTTCGTCTTTTAAAATATGTTGCTTTTGAATCATCTTGTTCAATTATTTCATAATTATTATTAATGATTTCTACTGTAGCATAAAAACCTAAGGTGATAATTCTATTAAAAATCTCAACTAACTTTCCTTTTAAAGAAAATACTAATTGCTTGTAGATATCACCTGAGTCAAGGTTTTTGTTCATTTTGAATAATGTTACACATGATTTTTCTTCACCGTTTATAATCTGATTCTGTATTGGTGATCCACCTCTATATTTTGGTAAAGGGCTTGGATGTAACATTACAGAATTATATTTTTCAACAAAATGATCTTCAACTATCCAACTCCAACCATACCAAAGAATCAAATCGGGTTTAAAAGATATTAGTTTTTCAGGATTATACTCATCTTTTGACTTTACTATAAAAAAGTTGTGTTCATCTGAAAAATGATTATTTAGAAGATAATAAATTTCTAGAGCCCAGTCTCTGTATGTAATACATGCAATATTCATAAAATTATCTTCTAATATCTCTTATTAATTTAAATGACTCGGCATATAAATTTGCACTCTGAAGACCTCTATATTTCGCCAAAGTAAATACGCCTTCCTTATTCCTGGGAAATGGAGTTTTCTGAATTTCTGATTTATATTCCAATAGCGCTAACCATTTTTCATTTACATTTTTATTTGATAATGATTCAAAATAATTGGGTTGAAAAACATCAGTGAATCTGAACTCAGTTGAAGATAGGACTTCGTAACTAAAGACTTTATCAACAAAAGTTTTTGATGAGGGCCTAGTTGCCATTTGTGTAGCTCTATGAACTATCAAATGGTCGTTATTTGTATCCTCAAAGGAATGAGTGAATACGGTATCAGGTTTAAACTCGTTAATTTCATTTTCAATAATTTTATTAATATCAATTATTGGAACTTGATCTAACCTTCCACAACTTAAGTTATAGAAATAATAATTATTTACTCCTAAAACATTTAGTGCTATGATTCCGCAATTGTTTCTGTTTTCAATTATTTTTTTTGTGTCTTTTTTATTAATATTTTCTTTTTTGAACCTACATGAGGACCCCTCAGCTATAAAAATAACTCTAAATTCAATTTTATTTTTGTACTTAGACATAATTCCGCCGCAACCTAAAATATCATCATCTGGATGGGCTGCAATAATTAAGACCCTATTCATAATTAATATCTTTTTTTAATAATGATAAAATATGTGAGTCATAATATTTCCCATTAAAGAAATAATGTTCCCTTAAAGTTGCATCTACTTTAAAACCTAGTTCTTTAAAAAAAATTAACTTTTTTTTATCAATCTCATAAATCTCAGCCCAAAGCTTGTTTAAGTTTAAAATATTATATCCATAATTTAAAATTAGCTTTATAGCAATAGGTGAGTATTCTTTATCAATCCAACTAGCATTTTTTCCAATATAGAAATGAATATCTCCATGTTTATTGGGCCAGTCTATATAAGTAATTCCTGCAACCCCAATAACTTCATCAACTTTCAAATTAACAATAACAAACATTTCAAAATTATTATCACTTATCATTTTAAAATACCAGTCTTTGATTTGAGTTAAAGAAAAATCTCTATACTCTCTAAAATATTTTCTTAACCTATCATCATTTCTCCATTTTTGAATAATTGGTAAATCGTCAATCTCAATCGCCCTAATTCCAATATCATCTTTTTTTACCATATAATATCCTCTTTATATAGACAATCACCATTCTCTTTATTTTTTGAAATTTTCTTCCCCACAATTTTATTTATATCATTAATTGAGATTGCATTTTCTGGACAAGGTCTCTGAAACTGAACATCTTCTTTATTGATAATCTCACCCTGAAATTTGTTTGTTATTAATCTAATAGATCTTCTTTGTAAAACTACAGTCTCTTTCTCATTATCTTCCACTTTCTTTAGACTCAACCCCATTGCGGTCTCTAGTAATCGAGCATCGTCTACCATTTTTCTCCATGAATTTGGATCCATTGAAAATGGATGGTCAGGTCCTTTCCTTGAAGTATCATCTGTGAAATGTTTTTCTATAACCTTAGCACCTAATGCAATTGATCCCAAAACAGTTACACTGCCATGTGTGTGATCACTTAACCCTATGATCATGTTGGGAAAAAGTGTTTTATATGTATTTATAACGTTTAAGTTTATATACTTAAAATTTTCTTTTTTACCAGTATAATTTGTGTTGCATTGCATGAGTATTATATTTTGATTTATTGACTCTAATATTTTAATAGCATCAACAACCTCCTGAATATTTGACGCCCCTGTAGCTATTAAGACTGGTTTGTTTTGATGCGCGATCTTTTCTAACATTGCATGCCAAGTAATATCACCAGACCCAATTTTAAATGCAGGAACAAAATCATTTATGTAATCTACTGTCTCCAGATCATATGGTGTGGTAAAAAAAGTAATGTCTAATTCATTACAATATTCACTTAACTGATTAGTCCATGATCTTGGTACTTGAGCATCCTTATATACATCAAAAATAGATTTATCCCATTTGGATTGGTGACTGAATTTTCCACCTAATTTTTTGAACCCGTAATCACTAACATACTTGTCAACATTATGGTGTTGAAATTTAACTGCATCTGCTCCTGATTCTTTTGCTAATTTAATTAGCAATTTTGCTCTTTCAATTTCTCCATCATGATTGGCGGCTATATCTGCAATAAAATATGTGGGATAATTTATACCGATTGAATGCTTCCCTATTTTTATATCTTTAAATTGGTTCATATATTTTTCTTAATTGATTCAATTGTATCTAATAATTTTGGCAATTTTCTATTATATTTTTTTTCATAAAAAGAAGAATTTAATGTTTGATCATTAGATCGATTAGCCCGGTCTTTATAGGCTTTAATGTACCCTTTTTTTAAATATCTTGTGTTGAGTGAAAGTTTTTTAAATAATTCCATTCCAAATTCATATTTAGAACAAACTTCTGACCCTGCAATATGAAAAACCTTTGTCTCATAACTATTTTGATCAATTAAAAAGTCTAATTCAAAAATAAAATCCCAAACTGAAATAGGCGTAAACTGGACATCATCAAATAAACTTATCGTTTTTTTTCCTTTTGAAGAACTTAAAATCCATTTAACAAACCCTTTTTTTTCTGAATATTTATTAGAACCAACTATTGTAGTCCTAATTATGATACTTTCTCTATTTGAATTTAACAAAAAATATTCCCCTAACTCTTTAGACTTCCCATAAATATTTGTTGGTGATTTATAATCCCCCTCTTTTGCCATATGAATATTAGAAGGAAAAATTGCATCAGAAGATATATAAATTATCTTCACATTTTTATCTGTCGATGAAATTAATTTCTCTGTTGAGAGCCCATTAATTATAAAAGCATCTAATGAATTTTGTTGACAATAATTTACATCTGTTTTAGCTGCACAATGAATAATTAATTCTGGTTTTGACCAATCTATTAATTCATTGTAAGACTTATTTGATAAATCAAAAACTTTGTAATTAAATGGTAATAATGTTTTTGAGCTGCCAGTTCCAAAAACTTTGTATTTTGTTGATAATGCTACAGCCAAATTTGAACCTAACATTCCTGATGCACCTGTTATAAGAATTCTTTTCATTATTTAGTTTAGTCTTTTGAAACCAGAATGACAAATAGGACCTTCCAAGAGAGTGGCTAAATCTAAAATTTCAGATTCACATTTTTTAATTTTTTTAAATATCTCATCAAGTGCCGAGAAATACATATCTAAATATTTAAATGAGTGGTCTGTGCAAGCATAAAAATTCGTGCTAGCTAAGAAACCCTTTTTTAACATTTCTTGAGTTATCAGTGTCTTATATTCAAGGGAATTTCTAGAATTAAATTTATAACTCGTTATTGCAGGTATCCCAGAGACTGATATGTCAAGATCATGAATTAAGGCTAATTCTTTCCATCTTTTTTGCATCTCGATGCCTATCCGAGTGATTTTTTCCCAGGATTTTTCCCTCTCCATTATTTTTAGTGTAGCTAGAGCTGCTGAAGGCCCAATACGCTCAGTCCAAAAAGTACTACTAATGAATGTACTTTGTGCAGCTTCCATTACAGATCTTTTGCCTACAACAGCAGTAATAGCGTAACCATTCCCTAAAGTTTTACCAAACATAGCCATGTCAGGAATTACATTATATTTTTGAAAAATCCCCCCATATGTTTCTCTAAACCCTGAAGAGCATTCATCAAAAACTAATACAATATTTTTTCTTGTAGCTAACTCTCTTACTTTTACAAGAAAATCGTCGGTTGGTTCTAGATTTCTAATTACCTCCATTTTTATAACGCCAATATTATTTTCTTCAACAATTTCACAAAGCTTATGATAATCATTGTAATTAAAAGGGTAGACAGAATTTTTAAGTTTTTTCGGGACACCTCTGGGACTTAACCCAGGAATCAAATGTTCAGATAACTCATTCTCTCCATTATGATTTGCAGAAAGATACCAATCATGCCAACCGTGATAACCACAAACCGCAATATTATCCTTTCCTGAAGCAGCTCTTGCTATTCTAATTGCTATGGAATTTGCTTCACCTCCAGTCCTTGCAAATCGAACCATTTCTGCCCAAGGATTTATGTCTATTAATTTTTCTGCTAAAAAAACTTCTTCAGGACAGTTTAAAGTACTCATATTTCCTTTTTTAACAGTTTTTATTACAGCTTCATCAACTTCTTCATTACCGTAGCCAAGAGAGTTTGTTCCGATACCCATAATTGACATATCCAGCAATTCTGTACCATCTAAATCCCAAACTTTACAGCCTTTAGCTTTAGAAAAATATGAAGGCCAATTTTCAGGCAAAAACATTTCGGGTCTTTTAGAGAGTAACATTGTACCCCCAGGGATTATTTTCTTTGCTTTTGTATATAGTTTTTGTCCTTTTCTCATTGTAAGATTAAATATCTTTTTTTAAAGATTTAAAGTAACCCTCATTTCTAATAATATGACTATTAATCTTGTTGATAGAATAATTATTTAAATACAATTCCGAATAAGTCTTCCAATTATTTTCTGTACCTAATTTATTTACAAGACTCTTAATAACCATTAAATCCTCTTTCTCATCAACAGTCATCCTAACCCTATGATATTTAATATTATTGGAATGAAAATTAACAACTTTGAATTTTTTTTTATTGTAAAAATTAGAATTTTTTTTTATAAAAGGCGTAACATGTTCTCTGTCTGACTTCAAAATAGATTGCTCCCATGATTTTTTTAAAGCTTGAAAAGTAAATACTTCTATATCTTGTCCATCTGGAAAGGATTCAATCAATGTATTAGAGCAATAGTCAACTCTGCTATCAATAGTTTTTTTTATTACACTATCAATTAATTCTGCATCTATTAAAGGACAATCAGATGTTAAACGGACTATATAATCTGGAGGGTTTTTTTTAACGGCCATATAATATCTATCTAAAACATCATCACTTTCTCCTCTAAAACATGTAACATTTAATTTATCAGTTTCTTGTTTTATAATGTCATCCTCATTATTGTTCGTAGTTGCTACTATAATAGAATTGATTCTTTTTGATTTTTTGATTCTGTTGACGTGAAGATTGAGAAGAGTTTGGCCTTTAATCTTTATCAATACTTTGTTGGGTAGTCGGGTTGATGACACCCTAGCTTGTGTTACTGCTACAATATTCATAATAATTATCTCATTTAATATCAATCAGTTTTTTAAAATTTACAGATCTTAAATTATATTTAAAAAAATTGATTTATAATTAAATTAAAATGTGAGAAATATCAAATATCCTTTATTAACCTAACTTATCCTTTAAACTCTTCAAGATAATTATATCCTTTGTAGTATTTTTTACACCACTTAGGATATATTGTAATTTGTGCCATATCCCGAACTTTACTAGGGATAGAGGCTCTGTGCATACACGTTGAGGTACTTAGAATTAGATAATCACCTCTTTTACCTGTCAGAATTTGTTGCTCTTTGAATTTTTTTAATTCTTTTAGAATATCAAAAGACCATCTGTCTCTTAGTTGGTCCCAATGATTAATTGTATCTTTTCTTTCAAGAAAATGAAAGGGTCCATCATCGATGTTTGTGTCTTCAATAAGAACAAATATTTTTAATAATTTAAATCCAGCACCAGAGTCAAGGTGCCATATATTTGAATATATATCGTGGCTTTCTAAATATTCTGGTATGTTGTAATTCCTGAAGAAAAGTGCCTTATCAGTTACAAAATTTTTTCCTAAAAATTCAGCTATCAAATCCTCATTGTCTTTTATTATTTTGACAAAAAAATCCGGAATGGTGCTTGTAAAATATGATTTTGATAAAACGTGCTTTTTCTGATCCAGGTGTCCTCTATAATCGGATTTTTTTTCATCGAATTTTACATCTAAAATGTCTACATTTCCCCTAATTATTTTAAAATCTTTTTTAAGCCCTAAAGAGAAAAAATAATCAATAAGGTTTGATCTTAATGAGGACTGATTCTTAAAAATTTGTTTTGAGAATTCATACTTCACATTTCCAAAAAATTTATTCATTTTTGCTTAATATTTTTTCCTTTGGAGTTAATATTGTTTTAGTTATTTTAAAGATTAATCCCATACATCAATATACGTAGACCTTAATTACTTTTCAAAATAAAAATACCTAATTTAGAGGGCCTATATACAAAAACTTGATTTTTTTTCTCTTTTATAAATCTATCAACAGCAACAGTTATAGGGTAGCAGTTTGGAAAAGAGCCATAGTCACAAATGGCTATTATACCTCCTTTGTTCAGTTTATCCCATAAGTAATCTAAAAGTAGAATTCCTGATTCATAGGTATCACTTGCTATATATCCAAAAGAAATTTTATTTTCTACTTTAACGTGCGTTTCGTTTAAATTTCCTTGAATTACATCAACGTTTCTCAAATCGCTAAATGCTTTCGATACTTCCATGAATGAATTATTCATAAATGAATCTCCCCAGTGATAATCTAATCCATATTTTGGTTTGGGTATACCCTTAAATGTATCAAATAATAAAACTTTTTTTTGAGGTGAAAAATAATTCACAGCTTCAGCAATTACAGCTCCTGAGCCACCGTGTAACGACCCAAATTCAACTATGTCACCTTCAACCTCTGATGTTTGTTCAATGAATTGAATTAAGTCAAAAAGTTGGTCATTTGAGATCATAGAAATTGCCCTAGATTTGGCTTTAAAAGCTATTTCCATATAAGGGCTCTCTTGGTTAAATGGATCATTATCTATATAATTGTCAAATAGATACTTAAATTTCATTAGATCATTATCAATAATAAAATTTATTACATCTTTAATTTCATTTATTTTTTCATTACACACAACGACTAAAGTCTCATCAGAGTCCTCTATGTCTAGAATTGAAGTCAAATTGTCTCCTCCGCAATCATATTTTAAAAACTCAGATCTCCAATCAGCAAGCCTAAAGTCTAATTTATTTTTTTTCAAAATAGTATTAAGCCATTTCATATTATCAGAAAAGCCTAAAAGAACAATTTTATTAAATCTCTCAGTATTTATTTTTTCAAATAATCTTTTTACAACGTTAGGGATGTAGTCTTCTATTACTAAAGGTAAATATTCATCTTTTTTCATAATTTAAATTTATTGATTTCCATTTTTCATAATTGTCTTCTATTGCATGAGTTATACTTTCTGTTTTTAAATAATTAAACTGGTCCCCTATTTTCTCTCGCAAAATTTGAAGGTCTTCATTAAACAATCTTGGTAGAACCACGTTTGTCCATTTTACCTCAATTATTTTTGAATTACTTGAAGTAATGCCAACATTTTTTAACACTTCATGAATTTTAATATAAACTTCTTTATTTTCAGAAATCTCATGTTGTAGAGCAATAACAAAAATTTTAGTAGATTGGTTTTTAACCTGTGCATATTTAGTTACATCATGCACATATTTTATTAGATTATTGTTTAAAAAAATTGCTTCATTGATTTTACTATTTTGTTTATCTCTGATAACAAGATGTACAGACGGCCTTAGCTGAATTTTCTCATGTATATTTATTTGTTCCCCTCTAAAAATCAAATTTCTAATTCTAGAGCCATTACTACAAATAATTTCCTTGGATTTAAAAATTTTTCCACCTCTAGTATAAATTGAGATAGTTTTATCAATATGAATTTTTGAAACTTCATTATTTAATTCAACTTTGATATTTGAGATCAAAATCATTTGGCTAATTGTCTCTATAAGTGCAGGTGATCCATTTTTAAAATATCTAGAGTGATATTCCTGATTAAATAATCTTCTAAAATCACTGGCATTTATTTTTTCTTTATAAAATAATTTAATTACTCTGGTAAGAAAACTATCGTAATTAAGAACAATTATTCCAAGCAAAGGAATATTATAAATACTTTTTTTTTTAAAAGTTTTTGAAATTTTCAGTTTCAAATTTTCCTCAAAAAATTTGAATGCATTATTATTAGGGATTAAATAGTGTATTGCGTTTTCTATATCATTGATGCCTGATAATGATATTGACTTCCATGCTCCTCCTATACTATTGGACTTTTCAATCATTAAAATATTTTCTCCTTTCTGACTTCTGTAAAAAGCTTCAAAAATTGCAAGTGGACTTGTCCCTATGATTATAATATCATATATCATAATACTAATTTGGTTTACATTCAATTATTGAGATTGGCAAAAATGGATTTGATCCTAAAACATTTTTTTGAATTGTAAAACTTAAAAGTTTATCAGCTTCCAATAATTTAATTGTTTGTAATAAATTGGTGTTGTAATCATTGATTTTGATATATTTCCTGCACATCAATTCATAAATATTATTAGAAGATAGGGCCTCGTATATGGGCTCAAAATGAATAATAATTGAAGGATTTAGTTTCAGGATTTTTTTGTAAAGAGATTTCTTAAAATCTGAAACATAGTGAGCTGAATAAAAGCTAAAAATTATACTATTATCGGGTATTTTAAGTTCACTGTAATCTCCATTTAAAATATCACAGTACCCGACATTCATATTTAAATCCATATTTGAAGCTAGCTTTTTAATTAGCCCCTGTCCTTGTTGGGTTAATTCTCCAGCAACAAATTTATTATTTATAAATTCATCACATGAAGCAATTTGAAGAATCTTAGAGCCATATCCTGCGCCAATCTCAACAATTGTTTGATATTGATTGGAGTATTTTAAAAGGGTTTTTTTTAAAATTTCTATATAAATCGCATTAATTTTTGAGTTAGATGTTTCGAAAAAATTTCCCCTAATAACAGATACATTAAGTTTCTCTTCTTTGTTAATCAATTCTTCCAATTGATTTAAATTTATGCCTGGTTTATTTTTTAGTAATGTATAAATTTGAGTCCATTTTTCGTCACCAAATTCTCTTATTACCTGATCTATTGTTTTGTGCTTTACACTTAACTTAACGTTATCTAAAAGTGTTTTAGGCCAACTGTGATAATTTGATATAGAATTAAAATCAATTTGATTCACTGAGATATATGATTTGTTCGATATTAAAATAAAAATTATTGTATATTCTGATAAACCTATTTCTAAATTTTAGTTAATTATCCTTCATAATACAAATGCATTGCAAATTTAATTAAATTGAATACGTTTTTGAACTTCTGAACTTGCTTATAAAGGGAATATGTTCAACTTAACTATTTTTATTTATTAAAAACTGATGATGGAATTTTTAAAAAATCTAATTTGTTGACCACAGGCTGGGATTCAACATTTCTGGGTTTTTTATTCGAATTGAATTGATTTTAGAAATTACTTTATTTGGAATCACCGTGTTTATGTTTTTAATATTAGATTTTAGCTGTTTAAGTGAGTCAATGCCAATAACCAAGTGATCCAAATATTTTTGCCCTAAAGCATAGTTTAGAGCAATGCACTTTAGAGAAATTTCGTGATCATTAGCTATTTTATTCAAAAAAATCAGTTCATTCTCAATTGATTTAAAATTTGATGACAATGATTGCATTGACTTGAAAAAAAGACCTTGAAGAAAAATGGATCGGGCATCTACCCTCTTACCTTTAGATCTAAAATTTAAAATACTTTCTTTTCTTAAATTGGAATTGTCTAATAAATTAAAGGGGGTTTGAATCCTTTCTATTAAATTATTATCATTTAACATATTAATTTGATCATTGCCATAAACAGATACACCTAATTCATTAAAATATTTTCCTTTAAAATTTCTCACAAAAAAGGGTATTTCATCTTGAAATTTTTTAAATAAATCAAAAGAATGGAAAAGCAAAACTTCAATTTTCTCAATTTTTAATTTATTTAAAGAGCTCATTAATTGTCTTTCTAGAGACAAATTTGAATTACTTATCTTAGTTATTATTTTGAATTTCTTATCAGGATTTAATTCAAAATAATTTCCAATCAGAATCTCTGAATCTCCATATGAGGGCGCTGTGTCTAAGGTTTTGATCCCTTTTTTATATGCAAAGGCTAAAATTTTAAATATTTCATCATTTGAAATTTTCCCATTTGAATTATTTATACCATAGTTTAAACCAAATTGAGCAGTCCCTAAAATAATTTTACTTAAATCAGCTGTCATCTAAAATTTTAATGTTTAGCTTTTTATTTATAATTCAAAAAAGTTTATTCTATTGAGTTTTTATTTTAAAAAAGGATAATTCCTTTAGTAATAAATGATGGTTTTGATTTATCTATATTTTAAAATTTGGGTCTATATGAAGTTTAATTAATGATCTTATTTCATCTATATCCAGCCATTCGGTGTTCTTACCTGAACTATAACTCTGGCCCTCTGGCACCTTTGAAGCCTGAAATTTTTTTAAGAATGATTCTAAATTCCAAATAGGTTTTTGAGGTAATATCGCAAAGTATTTTCCTAAATTATAAGTGGTGTATGAATCTGAAGCTGTAATCATTTCCTCATGGATTTTTTCACCAGGACGAATTCCAATAACTTCTATTTTACAATTTGGAGCTATAGCTTCGGCTACGTCGGTAATCTTATATGAAGGAATTTTAGGAACAAAAATTTCACCTCCCCATGAATTTTTTAATGCATGAAGTACTATTTCTACTCCCTCGTCAATAGTAATATTAAATCTTGTCATTTGAGAATCTGTTATTGGAATTACACCATCTTTTCTCTTTTTTATAAAAAAAGGCATTACCGATCCGTTTGATCCCATTACATTTCCATAGCGTACAACTGAGAATTTGATATCGCTTCGGCCACGAATGTTATTTGCAGTTGTAAAAAGTTTATCTGATGTTAATTTTGTAGCACCATAAAGGTTTATCGGAGCTGCCGCCTTATCAGTTGATAGTGCAACAACACTTTTAACTTCATTTTCCAAACTTGCGTTGATAATGTTTTCAGCGCCTAATATATTTGTTTTTATACACTCCATAGGATTATACTCAGCTATTGGGACATGCTTCATTGCTGCTGTGTGAATAACAAAATCTATTTTTTTCATTGCTCTAAAAACTCTTTTTTCATCTCGAACATCACCAATAAAATATCTAAGAGCTGGATATTTTGATTCAGGAAAAAATTTTTCCATTTGATATTGCTTTTGCTCATCCCTTGAAAATATAACTAAACGCTTAACACTTGGATAATCGTTTAAAATTCTTTTGGTAAGAGCTTTTCCCAGAGTTCCTGTCCCTCCAGTTATTAAAATTGATTTATTGTTTAACATTTCTAGAATTTATTACAGTCTAATCTTGATATTTCATATTTATTAGAGCTAGTCTGTTTTTTATTATCGAAAACAAATGCGTAATCGAAATTTAAATCATCCAAAATTTTTATTGTTGATCTATTGTATGACATTTTATAACCATAAGGGTAACAAAATGTTTTTAAATCATCTGGCATTAAGCCCCTTAAACTCTTCAATGAATGTTCTATCTGAAAGCTTTGTTCAGGTCTTGAAAGGCTGCTTAATACTTGATGATCAAATGAGTGTGAACCAATTATTTGCCCAAAATTTTTTAGCTCTAATATTTCTTTTTGATTTAAATAAAGAGATTCATATAAATCTATACCTAAACCAAATTCAGTTAGTAATTCATCAGTAATAGAATTTGAGCAATCATAATTTAATGAATAGTTTAAAAGTTTTTTAATTATTAACTCATTTCGGTCATGTCTTGAATGAGAATAAATTTCATCATCTAATGCCTTATCTAAAATAGATAAATTATCTATTTTATTTATGACTGCTTTAACTAAAATATTAGAATTTATTTTAGATAATAAGTGGTGAATTTTGTGAACATTTAAAACTTCTTTTTTTTCCATTATTGAACTTGGAATAAAGAAAAAGCCAAAAATTTTTCTTTTTACTAATTCAGGTAATACATATTCATAATGGTCCTTTAATCCATCATCAAAAGTGAGTAAAACCTTATTATTATTTATTTTATTATCAATATTATATTTAAACTCATCTATACTTAAAAAGCCAAATTTTTTTTCAAAAAAATTTAATTGAGCTTTAAAATCCTTTAAATCAAGATATCTTAACTTAGAATTTTCCTTAGGCCTCACATAGTGATACATTACAATATTCATTTAATAAAGCTTTGAGTTATTATTTCAATTTTTTTATCATTTTCATGATTTTGGAGGTAGGCAATTAAATTTTTGCTGAAATCTTTATAAAGTTTGGATACAGTAGATTCATTTGAATCTCTCCTTTTAAAATATTTTTCTTTGAATTTTATATTAGGAATTTTTTTTCGTTCAACAAGGTGAAAGTTTTCTAAGAGTATAAGTGTGTCAAATACCATTTTTTTAATTAACCTGTTACCCACGGTGTGAGGTGAGTCAAACTCAAAAAAATCAGCTTGACTCTGATGAATAATTTCTCCACCGTCAATTTCTTCATTCATATAAATTATAGAGTATCCAAAATATTTAAATTCATTATTAACCAAGGCATGAAAATTAGTTCCAGACCCCTTATAATATGGAGAAATTCCTAAATGAATATTAATAATACGGTCTTTAAATAAATTTAAAATCTCACCTCTAATAATGCTACAACCGTATGTTATTATTAGATTGGGTTTTAGATCTTTTACTTGGTCCAAAAAAACTTTACTATTTATAAAGTCTTTTTGTATAAATGATAATTTAGATTCAAGTAAATTATAATTGTCTGAAAAAAAGTCTATTTCAGAGTTATGTCTATGAGCAAAATGTTTATCAACTATATTCAAATTTTCGTATTTGATATATTCAGGTTGACTAAAATTTCCTTCTATGAAAACTTTTTTCACCTCTAATCCCCGGCATAAACTTTCAGCAAAGAATCTGTGTCTAAGTGAATTTGATGTTATAATTATAATCTCTATTTTCAAATTGATTTTAATATTTTTTCTATTCGATTAAAATCTTCTAAAGAGTCAATGTCAATTGAATCCTCAAAAGTCATTTTAAATGGCATAGTATTTTTTGTTATCAATTTTCCATTAGAGAGGAACTCTTTAATTTTAATTATGTAAATAGCCCCATTAGGTTTAAACAACTTTGGTAATAATTGTCTATTAATTGAAAAAAAGCCATAGCTATCTATCTCTTTAAGAAATCCATTTTTCCCTTGTATTAAATTTTTTAATCCTGAATTATCAACTTCAACTCCACTTATTAATGAATCTGATGTTTTTTTCTTTTCAAATTCTATAAATGATTTAGTAATATGTTTTTCTGTTCTAAGAGGAGATGTTGGTTGCAATAAAATTAAAAATCCATATTTTTTTATAAGATCAGGCTCTTTTTCAAATAAATTTTTTAAAACCTCTATCATACTGGTATTGTCTCTGGCAAGCTTTTTTGGTCTTTCCCTCAATAATACACCAAAGTTTTTTCCATATTTTAATATCTGGTTGGAATCCGTAGTTATAAGTGTATCGTCAATAAAACTACAGTTTAAACTAGATTTTATAGTCCAATGGATTAATGGTTTTCCATTAAGCTCGAGAATATTTTTATTTGGTAAACTCTTAGATCCTTTTCTTGCTGGAATAATAGAAAGTACTTTATCACCTCGAAACATTCCTAAATATCTTGAAATTGTTTTTGAATATTTGTTTCCCAAAATTTTTCGGATTGTAATACATCTAAAAATAAAATATCACTATTCCCATTTCCAAATTCATTATTCAAATTAGATTTAAAATGGATGTTCTTAATTTCTTGAATTGACTTACCTAAATTATTTACATCAAAATCGACATTAATAATATGATTAGAGTTTGATCTATTTGATTGTCTAGAACCAACATTTATACAATTAATACCAAAATAGGCTGCTTCTCTAATTCCAGTACTAGAGTTTCCAATGATAAATGAAGCATTTTTTAGTAATGTCAAAAAATATTCAAACCTGACAGATGGAAATATTTTGACCCTTTCACTTTTAATTTTTTTTATTCTCTCAATTATTATTTCATTACCTAGATCATTATTTGGATAAATAACAACGAAGTTTTTTAATGATTTTTCAATTGCTTCAAAGAAAATATTTGTTTGGCTTTCCAATAATTCAATTTCTGTAGTTACTGGATGTAATATTGCAATGGCATAGTGATTAAAATTAATTTCATACCTAGATTTTACTTTCTGTAAATTTGGAAGTAGCTTGGAATTCATTAGATCTACATCTGGTGAGCC
>MDTB01078493.1_pt1 | contig 19874 bp, 19 predicted proteins | sample 811161 | NCBI WGS metagenome assembly MDTB01 (sample SAMN05326650, study PRJNA326480) | marine metagenome | isolation source: seawater | place: Mediterranean Sea | collected 2009 | reverse complement strand
GTAGAGATGGGAAAGTAAAAGATATTAATAAAGCAATGCTTTCAGATAGTGTTGGAACAGTAGCTGGGGCTTTAATGGGAACCACGACAGTAACGAGTTACGTTGAGTCTGGTGCAGGAGTAAAAGCTGGTGGCCGTACTGGAATGACTTCTTTAGTTATTGGAGTTTTGTTTTTAGCTTGCTTATTCTTTTCTCCATTGGCCACGAGCCTACCAAAAGAAATTGATGGTGCCGCATTACTTTATGTTGCTATTCTTTTTGTAAGAAATATAACAAATATTGAATGGGATGATATAGCTGAAGCAGCTCCGGCAGTTGTAGCTATGATTACTATGCCCCTAACTTATAGTATTAGTAATGGTATTGCGCTCGCATTTATATCTTATGCTTTAATTAAAATTTTAACAGGTAAGTTTTCAAAAACTTCTCCTGCTATTTGGGTTATTGCTATCTTAAGTGTTTTAAGCTTTTATGTAGCATAATAAATTTAAGGGCTGGTGAAAACTGGCCCTTATTTACTTTTATGTTTTTCAACTAAATCTTCCACTCGTATCTCTTCGTAGCGCTCGAAAGGTTGGACAATCCATGGATTGCTTTCTAATTTCTGAGCACAAAAATCTGGTTCAAAAGTAGAGTCTTTCTTTTTCCAAAGCACTGCTGTCTTTATTTCTTTTATATTCCCTTTCAAAGGAGGATAATCTTTTAACCACTGAATACTTTTGTTAAGAGTTACGCCAGTATCAGATAAATCATCACATAAAAGAATATTTCCCATCATATCTTGAACTGTGGAGCTCATTTCTCGAGAAAATACTAATTCTCCCTGTTGATCTTCAATACCTTTGCCTGAATATGATTCTACGGCAAGGTAAGCACATTTTAATTTAAAAATTCGGCTAAGTACATCTATGATGGGGGCTCCACCTCTCATGATTCCAATTAATATATCAGGCTTAAATCCACTTTGAAAAATTTGAACCGCCAGTTTTTCTGTAATTAGATTATATTCTTTCCAATCTATGATAAGTTTCTCAGCCATAGAAAAAACTAAATTATTTTAAAGGAGTTGTAAATGAAAGGTTATGTCGTTTGTGTTTATAAAAGTATAAGTAATCAAGAAAAACTTAAAGAATATGCTATTAAAGCAAGAAAAGCAGTTGAAAAATTTAAAGGCACATTTTTAATTAGAGGCGGTAAAGCTACAGCAAATGAAGGTGATAAATCGCCTAGAACTGTAGTTATAGAATTTTCATCTTATGCTGAAGCAAATTTATTTTATAATTCTAAAGAATATCAAGACGCTCATGAAATTTTAAAAGGAAATGTTGTTAGGCATCACCAAACTATTGAAGGTATTTAATATTGTATAGGTTCATTGTCGATGGATCTCCATAAATACCAAGTGGCTACCGAACAGTAGGGTGTAAATTTTTTATAAAGCTTATCTAAAAAACTTTTTGGTGGAAAATATTGTTTATTATAATTGTTTGAAATAGCTCGAAGAAGTCCAATATCTTGTAGTGGCCAAATATTTGAGCGATTAAATGTAAAAAGTAATATCATTTCAGCTGACCATCTTCCTATTTGTCTTAATTCTGATAAATATTCAATAGCTTCATCATCAGTCATCTTATTGATAATCGTTGGCTTAAAAGTTTTGTTTATTGTTCTCTTAGCTAAATCTTTTATACCTATAACTTTTTGTTTACTCAATCCGCAGCTTTTGAGACTATTAAATGTTAATTTATTTACTACCTTAGGAGTAATTTTATTTTTACATTTTTTTTGGAATCTAAGAAAAACAGAATTGGCGGCAGCCACACTAATTTGTTGTCCAATAATGCTTTTACAAAGTGAAAAAAAAACATCGTTACGGGTTATAAGATTTCCATCTTTATATTTATAAATAAGTTTTTTCATAACTTTATCTTTTTTAGATAAAATTTTTTTTGCTTTAGCCCAATATTTAGGGGCTTTGCTCATGTTCTTGGAGCTACTATATGTTTTTTTAATTTGTTTTCTCGCATAAAAATTATCAAAGAGCTAGCGATGACTAAAGCCGCTCCAAATAAAGTCAAAATTTTTGGTATTTCGCTCCAAATAAAATAGCCAAAGACAATGGCAAACACTAAACTTAAATATTTAATAGGTGTTACTAAAGATGCTTCTGCTAATCTGTAGCTCTGAGTTAGCAATAAATTAGCTATACTTCCGCATAAACCAAGCACTAGGAACAATAAAAAGTCTATAGTGGTTGGCATAACCCAATTACTAAATAAAATTGTACTTAAGCCTAAAACTGTACATAACAAAGTGAAATAAAATGCGATTGTATAGTTAGCCTCTGTTTTAGATAGAGATCTAACACTAATTGCTACACATGCGAAAAATACACAGAATACTATTGGAGTAATGTAATAATAGTTTAGATCAGTGAATGCAGGTTGCACAATTAACAGCATACCTAGAAATCCAAGAAATACTGCTGACCATCTTCTAATTCCCACTCTCTCAGATAAAAAAATTATTGATGCAATAGTAACAAATATTGGGCCACCAAAAGTTAATGATACTACATCTGCTAATGGTAATTCTCTTAGACCAAAAAATAATGCTATGATAGCTAATGCACCACATATTGCTCTAAAAGCATGAAGACCAGGACGAGAAGTTTTATAAAAAGTAAAAATTTTATCCTTTGGTATAATAAAAAAAATAGGAATAAAGCCTATGAAAAATCTTAAGAAAAGAACTTGTCCTATAGGATAATAGTTTAACCATTTAACGCAGATATCCATGATTGAGAAGCAAATAACACTTCCTACCATGTACAATACGCCTATTTGATTTTGAGTTAACAATTTAATATCCTCATAATTTATTCTTAAGATATTAAATAAATTATGATGAAATGTACACTTGCTCTTGGTTGTTTTTGGAAGCCTGAGGAAAACTTTAAGAATAAACCTGGGATTATAGAAACAGAAGTTGGATATGCTGGAGGAAAAAATCCTGAAGTTACTTATGAAGAAGTTTGTAGTGGAAAAACTGGTCATGCAGAAGTAGTAAAATTAACATTTGATGAAAAAGTGATTTCTTTTAGAAAAATACTGGATCTATTCTTCAAAATGCATGATCCAACTCAAAAAGATATGCAATTTCCTGACATTGGAACACAATACAGAAGTGAAATATTTTATGAAAATGATGAACAAAAAAATGACGCTTTAGAAGTTTTAAATGAAGTAAATAAATTTTTTAGTGGAAAAGTTCAAACTAATATCTCAAAAATTAAAAATTATTGTAAGGCAGAAGAATACCATCAAAGATATATAGAAAAAAATAGAAAATGAAACAATTAGTAACTACAGATTGGCTGGAAAAAAATTTGGAAAATGTGAAAATTTTAGATGGTAGCTGGCATCTTCCAAGTACCGAAAGAAATGCCTTAAATGAATTTAATTCAGGTCATATAAAAAATTCAATATTTTTTGATATAGATAAAAATTCTAATCAAAAATCTAATTTGCCACATATGTTGCCCCTAAAAAGCGACTGGGAGAAAATTGTTTCTGAATTAGGAATAAAAAATTCTGATTATATAATTATTTATGATAATTCTGATGTCATAAGTTCTTGTCGAGTTTGGTACACTTTTTTATATTTCAATCATGATCCTAACCTAGTTTCCATTTTAGATGGAGGTTTTAAAAAATGGTTAAATGAAAAAAAAAATATTACAGCAGAAATTAAAAAATTCCCAAACAGCTCCTATGTTGCATCTGAAAACTCTTCACTAGTTTTAGATAAAGATCAAATAAATAAAAATATCGATAGTAATTCATTTCAATTAGTTGATGCTAGAAGCAAAGAGCGATTTTTAGGATTAAAGTCAGAGCCTAGAAAAGAACTAAAGAGTGGAAATATAGATGGATCAAAAAATTTACCTTTTACAGAATTAATTAATAAAAAAGATGGTACTTTTAAAAAAAGGGATGAACTAATATCTATTTTTAAAACAAATGAAGTTGATCCAAATAAAAATATTGCTTTCACTTGCGGATCTGGGATAACAGCGTGTGTTTTAGGGTTAACTAATTCAATCATTAATGGTAGAAAACCCGTTATCTATGATGGTTCATGGGCAGAATATGGAATTAAATAAAGAATGAAAACATCCTCAAAATTAAAAACAATTTTAATAATATTTATCATTATAGTTTTTGGTGTTATAGCAGCTAGATATTTTATTGGATTACATTTTAAAAAAAAGTTTAGTGTCAGGCCCGCCCCAGGAGTTATTATTACTAAAGTTGAAAAGTCTCTTTTTTACAAAAGTATTGAAACTTTTGGAACAGCGATTGCTCAAAGCTCTAAAATATATAGAGTTCAAAAAGATAATATAGTTGGAAATTTAAACATAGAAAACAGGTTTGTAAAAAAGGGAGAAATAATAATTGCATTAAAAGATGGGAAAAATGTTATTGCTGATTTTGCAGGAAAAGTTGGAAAAAGAGAAATCGCACAAGGTGTTCTTGGTTCAAATAGTTTAATTGTAACTCTAGATGATTTGAAAAAGATTGTAATAGATATTAAGATTCCAGAAAATTATGTTGGAATTTTAAAACCTGGTTTAAAAGCAGAAATAGTAAATTCAGCATTTGATAAGACTTTTAAAGGTAAAGTGGATACTATTAGCTCAAGAATAGATCCTTCAACAAGATCTATCTTGGCAAGAATTTCTGTAGACAACTCAAAATTTGAAATTATTCCAGGTCAACTAATGACGGTAAAGGTAATTTATGAGGAGACAAATCAAATTGGAGTTCCAGAAAGTGCAGTTACTATTCAAGGAAGTACTGCTTTCGTTTATGTTGTCGAAAATAATACTGCTAATAAGAAAAATATTAAAATGGGAAAAAGAAACTTTGGTAAAGTAGCCGTTATTTCAGGAATAAATGAAGGAGATATAATTATTAGCGAAGGCATATCTAAAGTAAGAAATAAAGCTAAAGTTAAAATTATAAATCCTTAAAATAAATATGTTTTTAACTGACTTATCCATTAAAAGACCAGTCGTAGCCTCGGTGATGAGTCTAGTTCTTGTCATTTTTGGGCTAGTAACTTTCCAAGAAATTCCTACCGATGAACTACCTGACGTTCAGCCTCCAGTAGTTACAATTCAAACAGATTATAGAGGTGCCTCTGCAGAAATTGTAGACACTCAAATAACTCAAAAGATAGAGGATTTTGTAGGCGGAACTCCTGGCTTGGAAACTATAGACTCTTTTAGCGAAGATGAAAGCTCAAGAATAACTTTAACATTTGAAACTAGTCTAGATATTGATGATGTTGCAAATGATGTGAGGAGTTCTGTATCAAGAGTATTAGATAATTTACCTGAAGGAGCAGAACAACCCGAGATATTTAAACAAAGTGCAGGAATGCGAACTACTATGTGGCTTTCCTTTAACTCAGAAACAATGACAGATTTAGAGCTAACTGATTATGCAGATAGATATTTGACAGATGTTTTTTCTACAGTTTCAGGAGTTGGTAGAGTACGTTTGGGAGGAGAAAGGGAGCTTTCTTTAAGAGTTTGGCTAGATCCTATTGCTTTAGCTGCTAGAGACATAACTACTCAAGAAGTAGAAGAAGTTTTAAACAAAGAGAATGTAGAATTTCCTGCTGGCAGAATTGAGTCCAAAGATATTGACCTAACTATAAAATTAGATAAAGCATATAAAAATTTAGAAAATTATAAAAGATTGCCTCTTAAAAGAGCAAAAGATGGCTCCATAATTACTCTAAATGATGTTTCTCGAGTTGAGCTTGGTGCAGAGTCAACACGAACATTATTTAAAGGAAATGGAAAACAAGTTGTAGGAATTGGAGTCTATCAGCAATCTGATGCCAATACTATTGAAGTGGCTAAAGGAGTTAAAAAAAAGATTAAAGAAATAAAGCCAACTCTTCCTCCTGGAACTACTCTAGAAGTTTCATTTGATAGAAGTAATTATATTAAAGCTGCTATAAAAGAGGTTTACAAAACTTTAATTATAGCTTTAATTTTAGTCACTATAATAATTTATTTGTTTTTAGGGAACCTAAGAGCACTTATTGTGCCTTTAATTGCTTTACCTGTTTCTTTGATTTCAACCTTTTTATCAATTTACATATTTGGATTTTCAATCAATCTTTTTACGTTAATGGCTCTAGTTTTAGCTATAGGAATTGTAGTGGATGATGCAATTGTTATGTTAGAAAATATTGTAAGACGTATAGAGCTAGGTGATAGTCCTCTCGTAGCAGCCTATAAAGGCGCTAAACAAGTATCATTTGCCATTATAGCCACAACTGTCGTTCTAGTAGCAGTTTTTATACCTTTAGTTTTTATTAAAGGCATAACTGGTGTGTTGTTTACTCAAACCGCAGTTACTCTTGCTTCGGCAGTTATAATTTCTAGTTTTGTAGCTCTTTCTTTAAGCCCGATGTTGGGAAGTAAGTTCTTAAAAAAAAACATGAATAAATCAAAAATTGTTTTAAAATTTGAAAAATTTTTAAAAAATTTAACCCATATTTATAAAATTTCCCTCTTAAACTGGATTAAAAAAAAGAAAATAATTACATCTTTTTTAGTTGGTACTCTTGCTTTAACTATTTTTCTTTTTAATTTTGCACCAAAAGAATTGATAGCTCCGGAAGATAGAGGAGCTTTCTTTGTAATCATTAAAGCACCACAAGGTTCTGGTTTTAACTTTACAAAAAGTAAAGCGGAAGAAATTGAAAAACTTTTGTTACCTAACGTAGGACAAGGCGAATACAGGAAGCTTATAATGAGAGTCCCAGGATTTGGAAAATCAGCAAAACAAGTTAATAGTGGTTTTATTATTGTTCTTTTAGAGCCCTGGTCCAAAAGAGACCGTCATGGAGTAAAGATTATGCGGGAGTCGTTCGGAAAAATAGGACAAGTTCCAGGCGTGCTTGCTTTTCCAATTATGCCTCAAGGAATAAGAACTGGAGGAGTAGAGAGTCCAGTTCAATTTGTGATACTTGGAAATACTTATGAAAAACTGATTAAATGGAAAGAAATCATAAAAAAAGAAGCTAGGAAAAATCCTGGTCTAACGTCTATACAAGATGATTTTGATTTAAACAAACCTCAATTAAATGTTCAAATTGATCAAAAAAAAGCAGCAGATTTGGGAGTGTCAACTGAAGATATTGGAAGAACAATTGAAACTATTTTTGGTTCTAAGAGAGTTACAAATTTTACGCAAGATGGAAAAGAATATTCTATAATACTTCAAGGTGATATAAAAGATAGACAAGAACCTGATAGTATTAGTAAAATATTTGTAAGATCAAATAATAACGGTAAACTCGTTTCAGTTTCTAATCTAGTTGAATATAGTGAAGAAGGTCAATCACCTTTTTTAGCAAGATATAATAGACAAAAAGCAGTTACAATTTCTGCCAGACTAGTAGGCGACTATTCATTAGATGAGGCATTAAAATTTTTAGTAGACAGTGTAGAAAAAAATACTCCCCAAGCTAAAATAGCTTACAAAGGTGAGAGTGAGGAATACAAAAAAACTAATACGGAATTATATATTATCTTTTCTTTGGCTTTAGTTACTGCTTATCTTGCAATGTGCGCACAATTTGAAAGCTGGAAACATCCTCTCACAATTATGTTAACTGTTCCATTAGCTATTCTTGGAGGATTGCTTGGTATATTGGTGGTGGGATCTTCCTTGAATGTTTATAGTCAAATAGCATTAATTATTTTAATAGGTCTATCAGCTAAAAATGGAATTTTAATTGTAGAATTTGCTAATCAGCTCAGAAAAGACGGAAAAAGTCTTGAAGTTGCTGTATTTGAAGCTGCTGCCATTAGGTTTAGGCCAATTTTAATGACAAGTTTGTCTACCATAATAGGTGTTTTACCTCTAGTTTTAAGTTTTGGACCTGGTGCTGCTAGCAGACTATCAGTGGGGATCACAATTTTTGCTGGAATGATTTTTTCTACTTTTTTTACACTTTATGTAATTCCAACAGTTTACACAATTGTAGGAAGAAACACTCAGAGAATTGATGCAGTAGAAATCGAACTTAACAAGCAGCTTAAAAAATAATATATTTATTTTTATCTAAATTTTTTTTACAAAAAGTTAATTGTTTTTTATATTTGTTTGCCATCTCTTTAACTGATTTAGCATAAATAATGGCTTTTTTATCTCTAGAATAATTTTTATAGTCTCCCCAACCTTTATAATAAGCCAAGTACTGTCTATAAGCATCTTTTTTGGAAATTTTGAGAATTTTCGAAGTCTTATTAATATCCCATCCTATAAAATCTACGGAGTCTTTAAATCTAGCTCTAGTTGCTAATGGATTATCAGTTTCTCTCTTATATTGTTCCCATGTGCCTTTAACGGCCTGAGAGTATCCAAATGAACTCGAAGGTCTTTTAAATGGAATAATTTTAAATAATTTCTTTCTAGGGGGTTTTGCTAACCAGTTAAAATCGCTCTCTTTTTTTACGAAAGCTAATTGTATATAGATAGGGGCTCCCCATTTTTCATATGAGGCTTTAGTATGTTTATACCATAAATATCTTTCTTCAAAAATAGCGCAACTATTTTGTGTATTTTTAGGTATTGATGAGCAGCTGATTAAAAATAACGAAAATAAAGTAAGATAAAAGTTTTTATGTCGAATCACTTAAGTATTATAAGTCTTTTTATATTTTTTATAAATTACAATTATAAATATTGCTAATAATATTCCAAAGAAGTTAGCAAAAAGATCTAAATATTGAAAAGATCTTTTTGGAATAAAAATATGAGTCAATTCACAAAATATTGATATCAATAGTAAAAAAAAAATTCTTTGTTTTAAAATTTTATCTTCAGCTGAACATATAAACCCAAGAAATGATAGATAAAAAAAGGCAAAAGCATGGTTAATTGACGTTCCAATAGGGTTAGTAATTATGTCCGGTTGAATATCAAAACTTCCATATAAAAGATATCCGATCAAACTTCCTGGAAAAAAATACAATATTAGTAATACTACTAGAGATATTATGTAAAGATACTGGGTTAACTGTAAAATAGTTTTTTTCATTTTAAATTTAATATATTACATAATATCTGATATTGATCTGATATGAGCAAATTAATTTTGGTAAGGCATGGTCAAAGTACTTGGAATGCAGAAAATAGATTTACTGGATGGGTAGATGTCGATCTATCTGAAAAAGGTATTTTAGAAGCTCAAAAATCTGGAAGGCTAATTAAAAATCTAAACATTAATATTGATGTTTCTTATACATCATTTTTAAAAAGAGCTATCAAGACACTTACTACTATACTTCAAGAGAATAATTTGGAACTTAAATTTAATACTTCTTGGGAGATAAACGAGAGACATTATGGATCTTTAACGGGCTTGAATAAAGAAGAAACTAAAAAAAAAATTGGTGAGGAACAATTTAAAAAATATAGAAGATCATGGGATATTCCTCCACCGCCTATAGATGAGAAGGACAAAAATCATTCTTTATTTAGCCCTCTAAATGCAAGTATACCTGTTGGTATGATACCTTTTACTGAGTCACTTAAAGATACTTATAATCGAGTGATACCTTATTATCAAAAAGAAATTGAGAAACACATAAAAGAAAATAAAAATATTTTAATATCAGCTCATGGAAATTCTCTGCGATCTCTCTGCAAATACTTATTTAAAATTTCTGATCAAATGATAAATCAATTAGAAATTCCAACAGGAAATCCTTTGATAATAGAACTTGATAACATTCTTCAAATTCAAAAATACTATTATCTTGATGAAACAAGAGCTAAAACTATTATTTTTAATCAATAGATTTTAAATTTAATAATTTATCATACATTTCTTTGGTGTTCAGGTGATAAAACTTTTGCTTACTTTCAGTGCCTGTTAAGTAATTTTTTTCAATTAGATGGTTCCAAATTTTATTCATAGAAAATATTTTATCATTTATAAAATTAAAAACGGTTTGATCTAAGATTTGAAGACCAGTAAAAATATATTCGTTGATGTTGTCTCTGCTAATAACACCATCTTGAAGATTAAAATCTCCTTTAAAAGTATTATCAAAGCTAAGACTTTTCTTAACTAACAATAAACAAGGTTTTTTCTTTTTAAAGTAAAGATCCTCTAATTTTTTCAATTCATCTCGATAAGCATCTCTCCATAAAGTATCTGGATTAATTGCTACAAAAGGTCTGATAAAAGATCTAGTAGCATGAAGTATTCCGCCCCCCGTATCAAGTAATGTATCCTGTTCATCAGAAAACATAATTTTTACTTGATAATTTTTTTTTTCAATAAAATTTTTTATTTGGTCTGGTAGGTAGTGAACATTTATAACGATCTCTTCAATGCCATGGTTGATTAACAATTTTATAGCTCTCTCTATCAAATTCTTGTTGCCTATTTGAATTAATGGTTTAGGAGTTTTTAAAGTAATAGGATGCATTCTTTTTCCTAATCCTGCTGCAAGAATTACGCCATGTTTAATTTTCATATTTAAATTTTTTTAATTTTTTAAGAAACAAATGCTTTTTAAACAATGTATTTAATTTATTAAAGATAGGATTTTTCATTCTTCTTTCAATAAGTGCCCAAGTATAGGGTAAATACTTTAGATAATTTGATTTTTTATCCCTTTTATAAAGTCGTACAAATATTCCAAGTATCTTTAAATTTCTTTGAACAGATAAAATATCAAAATCATTTTTTAAAAAAGAGTGATTTTTACTTTTAAATTTTGATTTTTGTATGTAAAAATTTAGTAAATTATCCTGCAAATGCTTAGGTATTTTAATTCTAACATCATCAATTAGTGAAGCAACATCATATAAAGGATTTCCAATTATTGCGTCTTGGCTATCAATTAGACTTAATCCTTTGTTGGTCATCATAATATTTGATGTATGAAAATCTCTGTGTGTAAAACAATTATTTTTAAAATGAAGTTTTTTGTAAACGTTGTTAAGTTCTTTCCTGAGGATTTTTTTAATTTTTTTATTTTTTAAATTTTTTGAGTTATATTTTAAATACCAATCAAAAAATAAATCTGACTCTTTATGTAAATTATGAAGAGTGTATTTAATGAATTTAATTTTTTTTCCACTGAAATAATATTGATTTTTTAATTTAATATTTTGTAGTTTAACAATTAATTGAATTAGTCTTTTATAATCTTTTACTTTATTCCTTTTTTTTTTTATGTAATCGTAAAAAGATTTATCTCCTAAATCTGTAATTTCTATCATATTATCTTTGTAATAATTGTTTAATAGCTTTGGTGATGATATTTTGTGGTTATTTAAAATTTTATTTACAAGGGAATAGACAATTAAATTTTTATATTGTTCTTTATTAGCGAAAACTATTATTGAGGTTTTATTTTTTTTCTTTACCCTATAAAATTCTCTAAAAGATGCATCACCAGAAATCTTTTTTAATTTAAAATTCATTTTTAGTAATATCTTTCCATTTTCCATGTCCTACAAAACTTAATTCTCTTTCATTCTCTTTGACAGAATATTTCAAGTATAATTCTAATCTGTCTGATACGTTTATTTCAATTAATTCTGGCCATTCAATTATTTTGATTGAGTTGTTATCTTCTCTAAAAATGCCAAGCTGTTCTAGTTCTTTCTTTTTTTTTATTCTATAAAGATCATAATGCATTACTTTCAAATTTCTAATATCGTATTCGTATAATAGGTTAAAGGTAGGGCTTAAAACCTCTGTTTCTTTAATGCCTTCTTTTTTTTGTAAATAATTGATAAAATTTCTTGTAAATGTTGTTTTTCCAACTCCAATTTCTCCAATTAAAAAGATGCAATCATTACTAGATGTATTTTCTGCAATTTTATTGGAGATTGATTTAAGATGTTCTAAGGATTTAATAATCATTAGCTACTATTTTAGTAGCGATAAGTATCTGGTTTAAATGGTCCTGATGGTTTAACGCTAATGTAGTCTGCTTGTTCTTTTGACATAGTGGTTAATTTGGCTCCAACTTTTTCTAAATGAAGCATAGCTACCTTTTCATCCAAATGTTTTGGCAAAACATAAACTTTTTTTTCATATTTACTTGAATTGTTCCATAATTCAATTTGAGCAATTACTTGATTAGTAAATGATGCGCTCATTACAAAACTAGGATGTCCTGTCGCGCAACCTAAATTAACCAATCTACCTTCAGCTAATAAAATTATTCTTTTTTTACTTGGTAATTCTATCTCATGAACTTGGGGCTTAATTTCATCCCATTTATAATTCTTTAAAGCTTCAACCTGAATTTCATTATCAAAGTGACCAATGTTGCATAATATTGCTCTATCTTTCATATTTCTCATATGATCAGCTGTTACAATATCTTTGTTCCCGGTAGCAGTTACAACAATATCTGCATTTTTAATTGCTTCATCCATCAGCACAACTTCGTACCCCTCCATTGCAGCTTGTAATGCACAAATAGGGTCGGTTTCTGTAACCATAACTCTTGCTCCTGCTTGTCTTAAAGATGCTGCGCTTCCTTTTCCTACATCACCAAATCCTGCTACTATAGCAACCTTGCCAGAGAGCATGACATCAGTAGCTCTTTTAATTCCATCGACTAAACTTTCTCTACAGCCATATAAATTGTCAAATTTTGATTTTGTAACTGAGTCATTTACATTAATTGCAGGAATTAAAAGTTCCTTCTTTAACTCCATTTTTTTTAAAGCTAAAACACCTGTTGTTGTTTCTTCTGAAACTCCCTTAATATTTTTCAGTAATTCTTTATAATCCTTGTGCATTAAAGCAGTTAAATCTCCTCCATCATCTAAAATCATATTCGGTTTCCAGTCTTTTTTTCCTTCTATGGTTTGCTTAACACACCACCAATATTCATCCTCGGTTTCTCCTTTCCAAGCAAATACTGGTATCCCAGCTTTTGCGATTGCTGCTGCTGCGTGATCCTGGGTTGAAAAAATATTACAAGAAGACCATCTTACTTCAGCGCCCAAAGAAACTAAAGTTTCAATTAAAACAGCTGTTTGAATAGTCATATGAAGACAGCCTAAAATATGAGCTCCTTTTAAAGGTCTTTTATTTCCATATTCTTTTCTTAGAGCCATAAGTCCTGGCATCTCTGTTTCTGCAAGAGAAATCTCTTTTCTCCCGAAATCAGCTAATTTGATATCCTTTACTTTAAAATCTTGTGACATATTTTAGAGTTGTTTAACAAGATAAACGAATCTTATCAAGAAAGATTGCTAAATAAATTTAGGTAGCAATAATTCAACTTGAGCACCTCTTTTATTCAATCTATTAGAGGCTGAAATAGTTCCTTGATGCAATTCTACAATATTTTTAACAATATTAAGTCCTAAACCTGAGTGTTTGCCAAAGCTTTTAGGTCTATTACTATAAAATCTTTTAAATATTTTTTGGGGCGAGGTTTCAGAAAAACCTGGACCCTCATCTTTAATCAAGACAACTAAATTATTGGATGTTTCTTCTACCTCTATTTCTATTGTTTTATTGTCCTCACTAAATGAAACTGAATTATCTAATAAATTTGCTATCACTTGCTCTAACCTATTTTCAATTCCTAAAATATAATTTCCATTTTTTGATGTTATTTTTTGTTTGATATTAATCTCTATCATCTTATTTTGATTTTTTAAATCTTGCCTAAAATCTTCAGCAACACTATTAATTATTTCAATTAAATCAATTTTGCTCATTTTTTCTTTAGACCAAGTAGCTTCATCTTTAAGCATTTGAGAATAATCAGTTATCAGTCTTTCGATTCTTTCAACATCGTGATTAATAATTTTAAGTAATTTTTCACTTTCTACTTTTTTTGTAGTTTTATCTAAAAGTTCAGAGGCACTTTTAAGAGAAGCTAATGGATTTCTAATTTCATGCGCAAGGTCATTTGAAAAAGTTTCTGCTCTTGTGGTCCTTTTTTGTAATTCTTTTGTCATTTCATCGATTGACTTAGTAAGTTTTCCAATTTCATCCTCTCTTACAAAAAAATTTTTAATATCAATATTCTGATTAGACTTTTTTTTAATTGCTTCACTGAAAGAAACCAACAAACCAATTGGTTTTAATATGTATTTATTCAAAAAAAGAGAGAAAATTAGAATTACTAATGCTACAGCTAAAACTGTTCTAATTATAAAATCTTTTCTCTCTTTAACTGCATTTAGTATGTCATTGGCTTCTTCAGATACAACTATGAACCCAACATCTTTATTTCTCAATTGTACTTTACTCAAGGTGCTTACAAAAAAATTATTTTGAATATTTTCTGCTAAAGTTATTGGTTCGTTTTGATATTTAAATAGTAAAGTCTCCTTAATTAAATTGTTATTTTGTTCTTTTACTAAATTTTTAGAATTATCTTGTTCTCTTATTTCCCCGTCAATTGACTCTTCGATCACTTTGTCAGATCTAGTAAAAACATCTTGATCTAAATCTAAAATATTTGTATCTCCAATCAACTCCCCCTCGATATTAAAAAATTGAACTCTATCTAAACTTTGAAATAAAAATCTTGTTGACAAAAGAAAATTTTTTAAATCTTTTGCATTAAAATTAATATTTAGCCTTTGGAGATGATCTATAGTATTGTTAATGATTATAGAATGATTAGAAGTTCTTTCTTTAACGAGATTTGGTTGAACTGCTTTAAGATAAATTATAGTAAAAAGTCCTAGTACTGAAAATACACCTAAATTAAATAATAAGAATTTCCTTAATATAGAAGCTGATTTTTTTTGTCTCATTAGCTAACATTCCATCTATACCCACTTCCATATCTAGTTTCAATCGCAGAAAATTTTTCATCTACTCTTTTAAACTTTTTTCTTATCCTTTTTACGTGACTATCTATAGTTCTATCCTCGATTTCAGTATTTTCCTTATAAGCTATATCCATTAAATGAGCTCTTTCCTTTATTACACCTGGTCTTTTTGCTAATTCTTTTACAATTAAAAATTCAGTTGTAGTAAGCTTATCTGGTAATGCTTTTCCATTCCATTCACATTCTAGCTGAGATGGATCTAATTTTAATTTTCCGTGACTAATTATATTTTTAGTATCATCCACAGTGTTACTTTTTTTTCTTAATTGGACCCTTATCCTTTCAATCAATACTTTTGTTGAAAAACCTCCTGATTTTTTTACAAAGTCATCAGCTCCTAGCTTCAAACCAAGTAACTCATCGACTTCTTCATCCTTTGATGTCAAAAAAATTATGGGTATAGACATTTTTTTTCTTAATTTTTTTAATAATTCTTCACCATCCATTCTGGGCATTTTGATATCTACAACAGCTAAATCTGGAGGATTTCTAGTCAATCCAATTAGCGCTGTCTCTCCATCAATATAAGTTTGAACCGCAAATCCCTCTCTCTCAAGAGCAATACTTATACCAGTTAAAATATTTCTATCATCATCAACTAAAGCAATTGTTTGTGTCATAAATTCATTTTCAAAATTATAATGTCAAAATTTAGGCGCCTAATGAGCCTCTCCCCAATTGTTGCCCGTATTAATACTCACTTCTAATGGTATCGAAAAAATATGATGATCAGAACTCGAAACTGAAACCATTGCATCTTTTATAATTTTTTTTACTGAAGTTTCATCTTTTTTTAAACATTCAAAAATTAATTCATCGTGAATTTGGAGTAACATCTTTGCATTTTGGCTTTCCTCTAAAAGTTTATCTATTTTGATCATAGCTAAACGAATAATATCTGCTGCTGATCCTTGGATGGGTGCGTTAATTGCTGCTCGTTCTTGAAAGCTTCTTACACTAAAATTTTTGTCGTTAATACCTCTTAGGTGTATTCTTCTACCAAAAATATTAGTAACGTAACCTTTTTTTCTGCAAGTTTTAACAGTTGCTTTCATATAATCTCTTATTTCTGGAAATTTCTTAAAGTATGAATTTATAAAATCAAGCGCTTCTTGATTTGATACTGAAATTTGTTTTGCAAGTCCATATTGTGTAATTCCATAAATTATCCCAAAATTAATTGCTTTTGCTTTACGTCTAAAATCGTCAGTAACTTTGTTAATTGGAACATCAAATACTTGACTAGCGGTTAGCACGTGGATGTCTTGATTGTTTTTAAAAGCTTTTTTTAATTCCTTCACATCAGCTATATCTGCGAGTATTCTCATTTCAATTTGGTTATAATCGGCAGAAATAAGTATCTTGTCTTTATCTGATATAAATGCTTTTCTTATTTCTTTGCCATCTGGTGTTTTAATTGGAATATTTTGTAAATTGGGGTCGCTTGAAGCCAATCTTCCTGTGTTGGTAGCTGCTAGTAAGAAAGAAGTATGAACTCTTTTAGTTTTTTTATTAATATGCTCTTGTAGAGCATCTGTATAGGTGCTCTTCAATTTTGAAACTTGTCTCCATTCTAATACTAGGCTTGGAAATTTATGCCCTGTTAAGGCTAAATCTTCCAATACTTTCGCACTTGTAGCTAGACTTCCTTTTTTTGTTTTCTTAAGTTTTGCAATTTTAAGCTCATTATAGATTATTTCTCCTAATTGTTTTGGAGATCCAATATTAAAATTTTTACCGGAGACCTGATAAATTTTTTTTTCAATTTTTATTAAACGATCTTCGAATTTTTTTGAAAGTTTCTTAAGATAAGAGTCATCTACCTTAATACCATTAGTTTCTAGCTTAGATAATATTGAAATCATCGGCTTTTCGAATACCTCATATATTTTCTCTAACTTTTCTTCTACCAATCTATCTGATAAAATTTCATATAACCTTAAAGTTATATCTGCATCTTCAGCCGCGTATTCCGTAGCAGCTTTTAAATCAACTTCTGAAAAATTTAATTGTTTTTTTCCAGTTCCAACCAAATCTTTGTAAGTAATAGTCTTATGTCCTAAATGCAGTTCGGCTAAGGTATCCATATTATGGCGATTATTTCCAGCATCCAATGTGTAAGACAATAACATTGTATCATCGACGGGATAAAGCGTAACACCGTTATTTTGAAAAATTATAAAATCGTATTTTATATTTTGGCCAACTTTTTTAATACTAGGATCCTCTAAAATTACTTTTAGTTTTTTTAAAACTAATTCTTTTTTAAGACCTTTAACGTTCTTATGATCAAGTGGAATGTAGTATGCAATATTAGCTGCATAACTTATTGAGATACCCACTAAGTTTGCTTCATGGGGGTTTAATGAAGAAGTTTCTGTATCAACCGCTATAACTGTTTTTTCATTTAGTTCTTTAATCAATTGAACTAGATCTTTTTCTTTTAAAATACTTTTATACGATTTTGTATTTATTTTAGATATCTTTTTTGATGGAGTCTGGTTTTTATAATTTTGATTATCTGGCTCCCCATAAAAACTAATTACTTGACTTAAAAGTCTATTAAACTCCATTTCTCTTAAAAATTCGTAAAGTTTATTTTTGCTTATATCTTTTATGAGAAACTCATTAGGATCATTTTTTACTGGAACATCATTTTTTAAAGTGACAAGTTGTTTGCTCAGAATAGCTTTATCTTTGTTCAAAAGAAGTGTTTCTCTTCTTTTGTTTTGAGGAATTTCTGAAGCTTTGTTTAAAAGGTTTTCTAAATTTTTGTACTTGTTTATCAATTCAGCTGCAGTTTTTATTCCGATACCTGGAACACCAGGGACATTATCTGAGCTATCTCCTGCTAGAGATTGAACATCAATAACTTGACTAGGTTTTACTCCAAATTTTTCTAAAACTTCTTTTTCACCAATAACTCTGCTTTTCATTGGATCATAAAGTCTGATATTTTTTGAAACTAATTGCATTAAATCTTTGTCAGACGATATAACAGTAACTTTTGCTCCAGCTTCATTAATTTTTTTTGCGTAAGTTGCTATTAAATCATCAGCTTCATAATTTAAAAGTTCAATTGATGGCAAATTGAAAGCTTCTACAGACTTTCTGATATATTCAAACTGGGGTGCTAAATCTTCTGGCGCTTCTGTTCTGTTAGCTTTATATTCACTATAAATTTCATTCCTAAAATTTTTTCTTGCTGAGTCAAATATAACCGCAAAGTGTGTAGGTTTATGTTTAGAGTCGTCTGATCTCGCATCTTCTAAAAGCTTAAATAACATCGAACAAAAACCGCTTACAGCTCCGGTAGGCAGACCATCGCTCTTTCTAGATAAAGGAGGAAGAGCGTAGTAAGCTCTAAAAATATAACCTGATCCATCTACAAGATAATAATGGTCTGTTTTTTTTATTGAACTCATATATATATATTACAGTAAAATTTTACCTTAATTTAATTAAACTATGAATAAATTTGCTCTAACTGTTGAAAATCTTACAAAGGTTTACCTTGATTCTAAAAGCAAAAAAGAAAATACCGCACTCAATAATTTAAATTTTCAGGTGCATCAGGGTGAAGTTTTTGGCTTATTGGGTCCGAATGGAGCTGGCAAAACCTCCTTTCTTAATATTCTAGGTGGAACTGTCTCAAAGACTAAGGGCCACATTAATGTCTGGGGTTTTGATATTGATAAAAATCCTAGACAAGTAAAAGCCTCAATTGGAATAGTTCCACAAGAAGTCAACCTTGATGCCTTCTTTAGTCCTAAAAAGCTATTAGAGCTACAAGCAGGATTATATGGAGTCATTGAGAAAGATAGAATTACAGAACTCATATTAAAAATGGTAGCTTTAGAGGACAAAGCTAACGCTTATTCAAGAAGTTTATCAGGAGGAATGAAAAGAAGATTGCTAATTGCAAAAGCAATGGTTCATCAACCTCCTATCCTTGTGCTTGATGAACCTACTGCTGGAGTAGATGTAGAATTAAGAAACAATCTTTGGAATAATGTAAAAGAATTAAATAAAGAAGGAGTTACAATTATATTAACAACACATTACTTATCTGAGGCACAGGAAATGTGTGATCGTATCGCAATTTTAGATAAAGGAAACTTAGTTGCTCTAGATACAACGCAAAAACTTTTAGATAGAATTAAAACTAAAAAGATTAATTTAAGAGTTAAAAATTTAGATAAAAAAAAAGATTTAAAGATGAAGGGAATTCAGTTTACTATTAATTCAAAAGACTCGATTTCAATTACTTATGAAAAAAATTCTCACGATTTTGGAGGAATTATTAATTATTTTGACGAAAATAACATAGAAATATTAGATATTGTGACTGAAGATGCTGATTTAGAGGATGTATTTGTACAGTTAACAAATAAGTAGATTTAATCTTAAAACAAAGATAAATATATGCCTATGGAATTTGTAAATAAAATAAATAGTTTGAAAGTAATCAAATATCTACTTACTATTTTTTTTGGCACTATAGTACTAGCAATATCTTCAAAAGTTAAAATACCTTTTTACCCTGTGCCTATGACAATGCAAACTCTTGTAGTCTTATTAATTGGAATTGGGTTCGGTTGGAAGATAGGTTTAGGTACAGTCTCACTATACTTACTTGAAGGTATAATCGGTTTGCCTGTCTTTGCTGGTACTCCTGAAAAAGGGGTTGGTTTAATTTATTTCACTGGTCCCACTATGGGATACTTAATCGGTTTTTTAATTACTGTTTTTTTAGTAGGTAAATTTAATTATACAAATTTAATCAGTACTTTGTTTAAGATAACTTTTGCAACAAGTTTCATCTATATTTTTGGAATTATGTGGCTTGGTATGTTAATAGGTTGGGATAAACCAGTGTTTAAACTTGGAGTCCTACCATTTATATCAGCAGAAGTATTTAAAATAATTATTGCAAGTTTAGTC
>MDTB01015963.1_pt1 | contig 19874 bp, 32 predicted proteins | sample 811161 | NCBI WGS metagenome assembly MDTB01 (sample SAMN05326650, study PRJNA326480) | marine metagenome | isolation source: seawater | place: Mediterranean Sea | collected 2009 | reverse complement strand
CGTCAGACGCAACTGCTACTTCAGTTCCCGCTGATGTAACTAAAACAAGCAAGTAAGTAAAGCAGGGGGGCGAAAGCCCCCCTGTTTCATTTATTTATATTATCAATTGCCCTTTCAATTTTTTCCAACAAGTTTAACCCAACATACTTCGCTTTATGCTTATAAATTGTTTTATCGATAAAAGAAATTAAATCTTTATAAGTTGGTGAAATAGACAACATCGGAAAGTTAACGTAGGCAGAATGAATCAACCCAATCAACTTACCATCTTTATTGAAGATCGGAGAACCGGAACTGCCACCAATCGCAGCAATAGTATAAAGACTTGCGCCTTCTTTCCCACCACTGAAATACCCACTGAAAATAGGAACAGTTCTTCTACCGAAGACACCCATTGGAGCAGCAACATTGTGTGCCACGTCTCCAAGTTGTGGTTCTTCCTCGGAAATCTCAACTGCTTTAAGATCAGTCAGTCCTTGAGCCCACACAATACAAATGTCATTTTTCCTATCCATTTCAAGTACTTTAACTTTATAGGATACCATATCCAAAGTCAGAACACTGAACTGATAGTCAACAACGGAAATACCCTTCATACCTTTGATGTAAGCGTCGTCACAAACGTGAGCAGCAGTCAAAACAAAAGAGCCACTGTTAGAACGCTTTATGACAGATCCAGAAGCAGAAGATCTAAAAGATCTCTTTTGACACAACTTTTTTTCAGCACCTGTGTCCTTAGCACTATATTGCACACACCTTTCGAGTGTGAGTTTTTTCTCTATCTTGACAAACGAATTGATTGGAACAACCGCTTTTAAATCTTTAACCTGCTGACAATTTGTAGCAGCACAAGAGATAAAAATGCCAGATAAAAGAACGATGATTATTTTTTTATACATCTCATCTTACCCTCCATACCATATAATAACTAGGGGTTTTCTATGCTAATGAACCTATTTAATAGGAAAGTAATGAATTTTATTACTTTTATTGCGGAGAAAATAAAAATGTTTAAAGTTATTTTAATAACTGGTATGCTATTTGGACTAGGAGAAGAAGTAAATTTCTTCCAGCCACAGCACAAACCAGAGGTTTCAAAAACGTATAGAGTATATCAAGTGGGAACAAAACTAACTCATCCCGAAAAGGCAACTGCGCCTTGCTATGGATGGGTTCCAACCAAAATCATAAAAGTTTCAAAATGAATAAATTAATAGCAAAAAAGATCGATGAAATAAAAAAGAAGGAAAAACTCTCAACAGCAGAGGTATTCCAGAAATATCCTCATCTTGCTGATCTGTTAGTGGATGAACAAAAAACAGAACAGCGACATCTAAGAGAAAAACAACTTCTTAAAGGATAAAGATAATGTCCCAGAAAAGATACAGGTTTTACAGGTTTCTTGGAGGAACGGGTAATCTTTTATTTTTATTAATCATCTTATTTCTTTCTTGCTATTTGACATTGAGACTTCAAGAGAGAGAGCTTAAAGTTGTGGAGCAAAGAAAAGCAATAAAGCAACTTAAAGAAGATAATGCAGTATTGCGAAAGCACAAACTAATAGGAGCAAAAACATGTCGTCTGCCAAAGAATACAATGAAAAACAATTAGAGAGTGGATTATTAACCACCGAACACATCACAGAAATGACCAAACTGTGGCAAGAGGAACACGGTATTTCATCCGATGGATACTTCGGACCAAAGACTGCCGGTACATTTGCCGAGTCTACCGATAATGATGGATGGAGAACTGACTCCGGTCGTGAATGGGCAGAGAAGAAGTTCGGTGCCTTCCGTTTCAAATCCCTACCCAGTGGAAGAGCAAAGGTTAGTCCTAAGTGGGTTAAGGAAAACATCGTCACCGTAACCCTACACACAGGTAAAAGAGTTCGTCTACACAAAGATGTAGCAGAAAACTTCGTTAACACATTCAAAAGTGCCTGTGAAGCGTCAGGATACACCCCTAAGAGCGTTCAAACGTTTGTGACACGTCATACTCTATGGAACCCAAAAAAGTCGCTCTCGTGCCATTCTTGGGGCATTGCTATTGATTTTGATCCACCTAAGAACCCAATGGGTGGTAAGATTAAGTCCACAGGAAAGCCATCGTTACTACGCCAGAATATGGAATTCGTTGAAGCATTTGAGTCTGCTGGTTGGACTTGGGGCGGTCGCTGGCGTATGAAAGACGATATGCACTTTGAAATGAGGTAGTGATGACAAGGAAAGAAAGATACGAGAAAATTGCTGAGATTATGAAAGAACGTAAACCAACCAAGTGTCCCGATACTTGGGAAGAGTGGATCTCTATCCCGGTCAACAGAACTATTCTCTCGTTAGAAAAAGAAATGGCCGAACACTTGTTTTGGTCAGAAACTTGTAAAAAGGAAACTAATTACTAATATGAAGAATCTATTTGAAAATTGGAGAAAGTACTCTGAAGTAAAGCATCTCAGGGTCATCTCAAATGAATTGGTCCCCGTAACTGAACAGCAACTAAAAGATTTCCCCCTCTCTGAAGAGGAACTTGCCTCTATTAAAGATTGGGGAGAACTAGAAGGCGACCCGGTTCTCTTAGGTAAGGGAACAATGGGTGAAGCATTTCAGTTTGGAGAGATGGTTTTAAAAATAACCTCTGATCAGAATGAGGCACAAGCGGCAGCAGCGATTATTGAGAAGCGTCACCCAAATGTTTATTATGTTAAAAAGGTTGCCAGACGCTTTCCTGCGGGGCAAAGACCAGAAGAGATGCCCAACCACCCTTATATTATCGTCTATGAGATGGTTGCGGGTCCAATGAATGGTTCGGAACTTCCAGATGCTAATGCCAGTGGTGTTATTCAGTCCGTAGGAAACTCAAGAGATAAGATTTGGTATAACTGGTCAGAGAGCATCTTACCCCTTAAGGAGAAGTTCTTAGAGTATGTACGCTCCAACGAAGACAAAGTTAAGGAGATGGCGGTACAGAAGGGTAAACCCTATAAAGAGAGTTTAGAACGTTTGGCACAATTATCAGGGATGGATCAAAAACAAGTGAAGCTTTTTGTTTCTGCTTGGGGTTTGTCTGCTGGTTTTTATGGATATAGTAGAACCATTGATAGCGTTGAAAACATAGAGATCCTTTCTGAGAACCCAAACTTTAAACACGTAGATGAGTTATCATTAGGGTTAACGTTCCTAAAACAAAACGGCATCACCTTTAAAGATTTAAAGAATACAAATGTTATGAACGATGACGGCAAGTTAGTTATCATCGACATAGGCAAATCCCTAGTGATGAGTAGAGAACCACTAGAAGTTATTACGGAGAAAGAATAAAATGATTAACGATATTAATTGGCAAAAATGGAGATTGTTAAAAGAAGAAAAGAAATCAGATTTCAAGTCTGGCGAAGCTGTTAAAACCATCACCTTACCCAAATTGAGAATTTCTGAGCAATGGGGAGAGCCTGGAAGTGAAGACCGTCAAATTATTGAGATGTTTACTCAAAAGATTTCTGGTAAAACCTTTCAAGAAAAGATTAACTCCCTGCAAAACTTTGTAAAAGAATGCGATGAATCATGCGTCAGAGCAAAAGATATATCCGAGATATTGGGTAGTCTTATGTTTCTCGATGCCTTATCCTCTGTTATATACGACTTTAATGCCACAACCAGTGGGTTTTTGTTTGAGGCTCTAACGAGCGCTTTACTCGGTGGTACAGCACGTCAAGTACCCACCACGGGTGGTAGAAACCAGGATGTTATTGATATCTATGACGAATCTGGTCAACCGTTATCCTTAAAATTCTTTAAATCTTCTGGGTCGGCGTACATAAAGGGAGCGCCGGATAACTTAAAAGCATCTATCGAAAACGTAAAAAGAACAGTAATCTATTTAATTGGAATTAAAAATACAGATGGAGCCGAAACTCTAGGCTTAGATTTTTATCAATTTACAGTTGGACTAACAGATGAAGAAAACAGAGATCTCCCAGAGGGACAAAAAATACAGGGAGACTACAGCTACGCCGACATCGGTAAAGGTATTCTAACATCTGCCATTATAGGTACTGCCAAATCAAGAGTGAAGACTGGTGGATTCCACGTTGCCGCTCTCGACTTTGGGTCTCGTAAAGAAATTGCCGCAATTGCCGAAAGGTATGTTGATAAACTTGGTTCTGTATTATTGGGAATTTATGAAAACCTTGATAAATTGTCTGAGAATATTAATGAATACTTTCTCTCGTCACCAGACAAGAAGCAAACATACCTCGGAGCAGCTAGAGAAAATGCTGTAGCATTGAAAAATAAAACTGAGGAATTAGATTAATGAAACTTCTTATTGAAAAGTTCCGTGATTATGCATCCAAAGAGGAAGACAACATCTCTTCCTTAGAAGATGCGCCACTAATCTCAGAGACGATTAAAGAGTACTACGAGTTTGATCCGAACAAACCACAAGACTGTGATACCGTTTCCAAGATGTATGGTTCCCCAGCGGAGCTTCAAAAGTGTATTGATGAGGAACCAAAGAGAGTTGAAGAGTATTTTAAAATTCTTTTCATCGATGACTACAACAAGCAACCATCCGCTTTCAGTCCGGTCCAATCAAAGTCAATAAAGTATTGGGCAGAACTAATGGGATTTAAAGAGGAAGACGGAAAAATGGTTCAGTCTGGTCCTTCTACGATGACAGACGACCAGAGAAGATCCCTAGTAAAACCAGTGGTTTCACGCCACAAGAAGTATGTAGATTCACAGGCAAAGAAAGATACAGATCTTTTTATTTCCCTAATGAATAAGTAACAACTATTTATAAAACAAGAGTTTAAGGAGAACTTTTAAAATGAAAATCACGAAGAATCAACTAAAAAAAATCATCATGAAGGGGCTCACAGAGGCATCCCGTTCAGATAAGGTCAACAAACAACTGGATCAAATGGCACGGGAACAGCCAGTTAGCTCTTACGAAGGCTTCCACGGTATGCCTCAACCAGATAGTGAAGAAGTACAAGAAGCGGCAGTTGCTGCATTGAACGGTATGAACACCTCCCACGAGGCTGTAATCGCATTTGCAAATGCCATCCGTGAAACAGAAAAATATAAAGAGCTTTTAGCCGTTATCGCAGGTAATGATGGAGATATTGATTCTCAGAGGACTAGAGAAACTGCTGCAAAGGCATGTGCGATTGCACTCCAATCCGGCATTAATTTAGGAACTCTTTTTATAAGGGCTCTTAAAGTAAGGAAAGGTCCAGAAGGACACCCTGGATATGACGACGATGGCTACTCTCGTGATCCAAAAGAAAGAGCCGCACAACTAAAAGCAGAATATGAACGAGAGGATGCGGAATATGAGAAGAGGATGGCAGCAAAGGCAGCAGGAATCAAAAACGAAGGAAACAAAATGAAAATCACAACAAAACAAATAAAAGAAATGATTATGGAAGAGATGGAAGACTTTTATCAACAGAAAAAGACTGATGATAACCCTCCTTCGGACCAGGGTGACAACAAAATGTCCCCAGAAGAGTTGGTTGATGAGCTACACCAAAAGCTGACAGACTTGCACAACGAGGCAGACGACGCTGAAAAATCTAAATTCGGTGATTTACTCGATCTAATCAACCTCCACTCAGTTTAAAAAAGTCCTTAAATAAATGCCGTATGAGACAAATATAACTTCTCTATTCTCAAACGGCAAACACAATAAGTTGCCAATAGGTCAAATGATTAAGTACACTTATCATTCTAAAGCGGAGCCAGTCTTAGGTGTTATAACAGAATACACTGAGACTGGTTACGTTATTTGTTGGAACTCTGGCAATGGCAAGAGAACAGAGATTTCCACTTATGAGATTGAGCACGGACTTTTACAAGGCAACTACAAAATAATCCTTGACAGCACTGAACAATAATGCTATTCTACCCCAAGATGATTTGAGGAGGAAAAAGTGTATTATGTTGTCTATGTCGGAAAAGACTGTCACTACTGTACTGAGGCGCTCAAAGTTCTGGTCAAGAAAAGATTAGAGCACGTAGTCAGGGCAGATACTAAGACAGTCTTGTCTGTCCAAGAAAAATATAATTGGAAAACAGTCCCTTTAATTTTAAAAGTAGAGGGAGAAGAGAAAACATTTATCGGTGGTTATGCGGAGTTGTATAAGCACCTTAACAATCAATAGGAGTAAAGAATGTTTGGTAATGATGAAAATACAAAGGCAAAACACATTGGAGAGTTTGCAAAGTCGCTTGTAGCGATTGAAGAGTGCATTCAACCCTTCAAGGACCAACTCAAGGATCTTAAAGGAAATTATGTACAGAACGGATGGTTGACAAAGCAAGACATCAGTATGACGGTTAAAGCAATCCGTATGATGAAAAATGATGTTGACCTTGAACAACTTGGTGATTTTATTGAAAGAGTAACAGAAGCCCTTAAGGAGGAAGAATAATGATGTCAACTAAAATGGAAATTTATAACGCAATTTTAAGTTCAGGTATCCTAACGTTAGCGTGTATCGGTGTTTATGTCATTGGAGATAGACTAGCGAATATGTATTACAATAAGAAGTACGGATTAAAAACAGTTACAGTACTTGTTGAGGATGAAGATGAAACCACTGAATAGGCATTTGTTGGTCATTCCCGTAGAGGAAAAGAAGGAAAACAAAACGCAAAGCGCTTTTGTCTTACCGGAAGACTACCAAAAAGAAAAACCAAAGTATGTTATTATGAAGGTTGCTGCCAAAGCGGAGGATTGTAGTATCGGTGTTAGTGTTCTTGATAGAGTCGTAGTTGAAAGTTCTATGGTTCAAGAGATTAATGTTGGCCCTATATCCTTCTCTTTGGTCCTTGAAAACTATGTTTACGGAGTTTGGGAGAAACAATGAAGCAGAGAATTGAATTGTACGGCGATGGCATTGGAGCGGTAGAGTACGTTAATCATATGGGAAACGACCTCTCTATCGTCAACAGCGCCAGAGTTTCCTTTGGAGTAGAGAAAAATGAACTTGATGATAGAGATCGTAAACTTATTAAGTATCTTGTTAAGCACAAGCACACAAGTACTTTTGAACATTGTGTTGGGACTTTTCGATTTACTGTCCCTCTATTTGTTAGATCCCAACATCACCGACATAGAACTTGGTCGTATAATGAAATCTCTCGCAGATATACTGATGTAAACATTAACCTTTATGAACCAGAAGCGTTCAGGACACAACATAAAAGTAACAGACAAGCAAGCAATGAAAATGATTTGATTAATCCTATTGTCCAAAGTCCCATCACAAATGGGATCTTAAAGGCAGATGAGATTGTCAAACAGCATCACAAAGATAGTCTTAAACTTTATGAGAACCTAATGAAAGCAGGGGTTTGTAGAGAGCAAGCAAGAGGTATCCTACCTCAAAACCTATACACAGAATACTACGGCACAGTGAACCTTTCCAATCTTATGAAGTTCATTGACCTTCGTACACACGAAGGAGCACAGTGGGAGATTCAAAAAGTAGCAGAAGCGTTGTTAGAAATGGCAACAGAACTATGGCCAACAGCAGTTAATTCTTTCAGGGAAAATAGATAAAGTACATACTATTTATTGTACTATGAAGATTGTAATCAAAAACTGGCGAGAACACGTAAAGAAACTAGCAACACAGGCAAAAGAATTTATCTGTCCTCCCGCAACTCAAGACCTTGAACTCAATACAAAGAACCGAGATTCAGCCATCCACGCAGACCACATTAAGTATGGTCCTTTAAATGTTGATGAACCCGGTGACTATTGGGGGAAGATTGCAGAGTATTGGGATACGACAGAAGATGCCGCTAAGAAGTCTTTATGTGGAAACTGCGTTGCTTTTGACATCTCACCCAGAATGAAAGACTGTATGCCAGGAGAGACATCGGATAAGGATGGAGAACTTGGATACTGCTGGATGCATCACTTCAAATGTCACTCTGCTCGCTCTTGTCGCACCTGGGCAAAGGGTGGACCCATCACCAAAGATGAGGTATCACACGACTGGCAGGAAAGAAACAAGACGAGTCTTGAAGAGAAAACAAAAAAAGATGCGTGTTATCACAAAGTTAAGTCACGTTACAAAGTGTGGCCTTCTGCTTATGCATCAGGTGCTCTGGTCAAGTGCCGTAAGGTCGGAGCAAAGAACTGGGGCAAGAGCAAAAAGAATGAAGAGATTGAACCAGTAACAGAAAAGAAAAAGAAAGCAGGAACAGAATCCAGCAAAGAAAGTTCTCTTAAAGATTGGTTCGGTCGTAAAGGTGCCAAAGGCAAACAAGGTGGATGGGTTGATTGTAACACTTGTAGAAAAGATAAGAAGACTGGAAGGAAGAAATGTAAACCTTGTGGTCGTAAAGAAGGCGAACAACGCTCCAAATATCCAGCGTGTCGTCCAACACCAGGAGCGTGTGAAGAGAAAGGCAGAAGCAAGTCCTGGGGCAAGAAGTCTGCTAAAAAATAGTTCTTGACAATAACAAAATATTCTATTACAATTCGTATATTATTAACGCACACACGGAGTTTTCTATGATTAAAACAACAGTAGCGGCAGCAGCATTATGTATGGCAGTAACAAACATTGGTATGACTCGATCTGACATTGCCTGTAAACATATGAAGAAGGTAGTAAAGGTCGCAAAGAAGTATAACTTTGATCCCGTAATCTTTGTTGCTTTGATCAACGTGGAGAGCAACTGGAACAGGAAGGTTGTCAGCAAAGATAACGCTTGTGGTCTCACACAGGTCGTTCCAAGGTACAGCAAGTACACTTGTGAAGACTTAAAAATACCCAAGACTTCCATAAAAGAAGGGGCAAGAATGTTTAATTATTGGTATCATCGCTACGGGCGACATAGTTATACTATAGGGCTCTGCGGATATAATAAGGGGCATCGTTGCAAAGGGGAGAATCCAAATAAAAATGGAATGCGATATGCCAACAAGGTTTTAAATGTAGCCAAAAAGATTAGAAAAGCTCTAAAATAGAATTATGAAGAGGCATTTATACGAGTACGATAACTTAGTTGTGGGTGGAAATTTACAAGCGATTTTCTTTGCCTACATCAATAACTATCCCCTGCTCTTCAAAGAAACACAACCCCCACTAGATTTTGAATACTTTGAACACGACTTTCCGATTGAGAAACTAATGCTCACAAAACAAGAAAACTTTCTTAATACTCCATACGGAGCAAAGAAGTTCTCCAACCAAAAGAGAGAAGTTTACGATCGATTGTTGTTCTCACTGTCCTTGGCGGGGTTAGTTCCAGTAGCAGACAAGGTACGCTCAATCAGTATTGAAGATGAAGAGACAATCAAGATCAGTACGGAGAGGGCGAGACAAGTAAACATAAACTTTAAAAAACTTTACATCTTTGAACCGAAGATTGTTTATGGATTAGACATTGAAGAGAACCAAGAAGATGAAGAGTGTATCGTGTACGACACATTCAAAATCAGATCCAAGACTCACGATTTCAATCTCATAGACATTGATGACATAGAGAAGGGTCACGACTTCGTTAATAAGATTTGGTTTATGCCGAAAGAGAAACCAAATACAGTAGTTATCAAATCGTTCTCCACCAGGGAAAAGTTGAGTGATAGTGAGTATGGTGTTATCAATACCAAATACAAGTTAAAGGGTATCTTTGAAAAGGCAGGCATTGAAAAGCGCAACTATGACAAGGAGTTATTCCTTGACTTTCTCAGCAAAGACGTGTATCATATTGATAAAAATGTATACAAGTCATCAGACAGTATTATCATTGATCGTAGGACAGAGAGGGAAGTATGCTTAAATATAGCTCATCATCAACAAATGACTTCAAACTTGCTGGGTGCATATCCCTGGAGAATAAACCATCTATTTTTGGATTCCAGTGGCACGATTCGCTGATACCACTGGCAAATGATTACACCGCATTAGAACGAGCAGTATTTGAATGCGCCTGTGCTGGGTGTGAGAGCATCTGGATAACAGTCAATGATGATTGGTCACCGTTAATCAAGCACCGTTTAGGTGACTTCGTATATGATCCAGTGTGGTATTTCAGGGCACACGATACTCATTCCAGAGACGGCAGAAAGATTATACCTATCTTCTATGTTCCGCACTTACCAAAGTACAGAGGTAGAAGAGATAGTCAGGGATGGGGTATCATCAATGCCGCTATCTACGCAGAGACCGTAACAAGAACAATGTCCGACCTGTTGTCTCCAAATATGTTTTACGCTGCCTTTCCTCTTGGAGTTTTTAATCCGAGAGAACTTTTAAAACAAAGAAAAATAATATCATCAAGCAACAGAGTTTTCCTACAACACGACAACAAAACCATCAAGGATGGTGAAAGATTAAGTTTTACTTTCAACTGGGAAGATCTAAGAGAAGTTAACAGACACATCTCTGACAAAGGTACTGGACTTTACAAGAGTATTGGTGAGTTTGTTAAGGGAGACAACAGAGCTTGGTCCCGCCGACTATCAAAGGAAGAACAATACTCAGCAACCAAGTTCAACCTTGGAGAAGTGTTTCATCCAATGAAAGAGAAGGAAGGCAACATCATTGACCTTTCTTGGTATTATGACATCAGTTCCTGGGATAACTATAAAAAGTTTATGGGTTCTGAGAAAACAATGAATAAACCTGCGCCCTTAAAACAGCAGGAGATTCTTCATCCCGTAGGAGTTGACAGTGAGTGAAAAGGCGTTTAACCAAATAAGTCCACTACTTAAAATGCGATGTAAATTATCATACTATTGGCATTCGCTTTCTATAGATCATAGAGATTTATTCTCAGAATTGATAAAGAATAGAAACAAACTAGAGGTTAAAAAGATGAAAAATGTGATTGTTGAACGTATTAGATACAAGTTAGATGAATATAGAGAACTACTTGAAAATACAGAAGACGGTACAGAACTATTAGAAAACTTTTTAGATGACGTAGAGTTAATGATTGACGACTGGTATGAAGAAAATCAGGTGTCGGTAGAAGAAAACCCTTGACATTTTGTCCTGACTGTGGTAAAAACAAACCCTAATATAAAAGCACGGAGGCAAAATGTCAAAAATACCATTCGTTAATCTTCACGGTCACACTACATTCAGCATCTTTGATGGTATCGGATACCCCAAAGATCATATGGACTTTGCACACGAGAACGGTTGTGATGCGCTGGCGATTACCGACCACGGTAATATGAATGCCCTATCTTATCAGGTGCTTCACGCACAGAAGATGAGAGCAGAAGGAAAGAACTTTAAACCTGTCTATGGCATTGAAGCATACTTCATTGATGACATTGAGAAATGGAAGACCGAGTACGAAGAATATAACGCCACAAACAAAAAGAAATCAAGAAAGAAAGACGAGTTCGCCTTAGCAGTTGAGGACGAAGAAGAGAGCAAGAAAGCTGCCAAGTATGTCATCAATCGCAGAGCACACCTTGTTCTTCTGGCACAGAACCAGACTGGACTTGAAAACCTCTTCCAACTCGTATCAAAATCATACAGAGCAGAGAACTTCTATCGTTATCCACGTATTGACTATAAGATGCTCAAGGAACATAACGAAGGGGTTATTTGTTCATCAGCGTGTCTAGGAGGTCCTCTAAGCAAAGATTATTGGGCACACAGGGAACAAGGTCCCGAAGCAGTTAAACGTGCGATGAGCGAGACCGTAGGACGCTTTAAAGACATCTTCGGGGATAGGTTCTATGGTGAACTACAATGGAACGCAATTCCTGAACAACACGATGTAAATCAACACATTATTGATGTATGTGCGGAGCAGGGAGTTGAGTTGGTTTCAACGGCAGACTCTCATTATCCGAGACCAGAACTTTTTAAAGATAGGGAACTCTACAAGCAGATTGGTTGGTTAGGTAAATCAAAACCAGACTACGCTGAAACAAAGTTACCACAAAATAGAGAGGAGTTGAAGTATGAGTTATACCCAAAGAACGGCGACCAAATGTACGAGGCGTTTGAAAAATACAGCGATGCTTGCGATAGGAAGTACGATGTTAACCTCGTCCGTGATAGCATCACTAGGACCCATAGCATTGCACATAATCGCATTGAGGATTTCTATCCAGACAGGCAAGTCAAGTTACCTGCGTTCGTTGCGGAGAAAGATGAGTCGGATATAAAAACACTGACCAAGTTCTGTATCGCAGGATTAAAAGAAAAGAATAAAGCTCTTGATAAAGAATACGTTGAGCGTTTGAAGACAGAACTGGAAGTTATTAAAGACAGAGGGTTCGCCAAGTATTTCCTGACGATGAAGGCAATCTCCGACAAAGCACAAGAGGTACAGTTGGTTGGACCAGGACGTGGCAGTGCTGCCGGTTCTCTTATCTCCTATGTCCTTGACATTACACAGGTTGATCCGATTGCTCACGGACTTCTCTTTGAAAGGTTCCTTACCAAGAAAGGCAAAGGATATCCAGACATTGACTATGATGTTGCGGATCCAATGGCACTAAAAGATTTATTTATTGAAGAGTGGGGAGAGAACAATGTTGTCCCCATCTCTAACTTCAATACGTTACAGTTCCGTTCTCTGATTAAAGATGTCAGCAAGTTCTATGGTATTCCATTTACAGAAGTCAACAACGTGACAAACGTTATGATGGATGAAGCGACACCACTTGCCAAGCAGAAGCATAAGATTAAGGCAGGCGTATACACTCCGACCTTTGATGAGTTGTGTGAGTTCAGCAGAACCTTACAGAACTTCTTCCGCAGATACCCAGATGTTAAAACACACATCATCAACCTCAAAGGACAGATAAGATCTATCTCTCGGCACGCTGGCGGTGTGCTTATCGCTGATGACTTGGATAAGAAGATGCCACTTATCAACAGTGGTGGCGTTGTACAGACACCCTGGACAGAGGGACAGAACGTTAGGCACCTTGAACCTTTGGGCTTCATTAAGTTTGATATCCTCGGACTTGCATCTCTTCGTATGATTGAAGATGCGATTAGGCACATCTTAAAACGAGAACACGGGGTTGAAGAGCCAACCTTTAAGCAGGTTCGTGAGTTCTATAACGAACATCTACACCCGGACAAGATGAACTTTAAAGATAGTGCTGTGTTCCGAAACGTATTCCAGAAAGGTAACTGGGCAGGAGTGTTTCAGTTTACCAACGATGGAGCACAAAACTTCTGTCAAGAAGTGAAACCAAAGAACCTGATTGATATTTGTGCCATCACTTCTATCTTTCGCCCTGGGCCATTGAGCGCCAACGTTCACAAGATGTACGTGGCAGCAAAGAACAGTCCGTCAACAGTACGTTATGCGACCAAGGAAGCAAAGGAGATCACAAAGGAAACGTATGGGTTCCTTGTCTTTCAAGAACAGATTGCTCTATTGGCGCACAAACTTGGTAAGGACTTGACACTTGATGAGGGCAATATGCTTCGTAAGGTCCTCACTAAGAAGGGTACCGGTAAAGAGGCGAGAGTCAAAGAAGACCTTTATAAAAAGTTTGTTACCGGTTGCGTAGAGAAAGGAGTACAGAAGTCCAAAGCAAATGAGATGTGGAAGACGTTTGAATATTTCAGTGGGTACGGTTTCAATAAGTCCCACGCAGTTAGTTACAGCATTCTGAGTTACCAGTGTGCTTGGTTACTCCACTACCACCCTGCTGAATGGATGGCAGCATTCCTAGACAAAGAACCAGAAGCAAGAAAGTCCAAAGCGATTTCCATTGCCAAGTCTTTTGGATTCAAGATTAAGAAAACAAACATCAACTCATCAGGCAGAGTGTGGGAGATATCAGAAGACGGTAAGACTTTGATCCAGCCCCTGACATCTATCAAAGGACTAGGAGAGAAAGCTATCGACGAGATAGTTGGCAACAGACCATTTGAGACAATAGAGGACTTCTTATTCAATCCCGACATTACATACGGCAAACTAAACAAGAAGGCGCTGGATGTGCTTGCTCGTAGTCAAACACTTAGTGACTTGATGGATGACAGGTTCACAGGAACAAAACACTTCTGGACTTGTATCAGTGAGAACCGACCACGAAACAAGAAGAAACTTGAAGAGAACATTGAAACTTTCATTGAAGAAGGTGAGTTCGGAATACAAGAGAAGATTAAAAACTTAGATGACTTGACAGGAAGTTATCCTATTCACTTGATTATGACCGATACAATGCTCAATAAACTTGATAAGATGAAGGTTATGCCACTGGGAGAGTACGACAAGGACTTGAACCTAAGTTGGTTTATCGTTAAGGAATGCATCGAGAAGAGGACAAAGAACGGAAAACTGTACTGGTTACTGAAAACAATTGATAGTTCCAATAAGATGAATACAATTAAGTGTTGGGGTATCGATCCGAAGAAGGATAAGGTTGTTCCGAACCGTGCGTATATGGCAAGACTAGAACACAGTCCGAAGTGGGGATTTAGTACAAGATCCTTCTATCATAACTTTAAGTTGTTGTAGACTATTTATATTACCTGTAGGAGGACAAAACAATGCCAGGACCGAAGAAAAGAAGAATGCGCCGATTGGCGGCACAAGAAGCAGCAAAGGCCGCTGCACCAGCACCAGCACCCAAAGCGGAAGTTAAGGAAATCCCTCCACCTCCTGCTAAACCTGCTGCTGCCCCAGCCGTCAAGAAGAAGGCAGCAAAGAAAAAAGCAGATAAATAATACACATTTATAAACTTTAAAAAACTAAAACCAACCTCAAAAGGGTTGGTTTTTTTCTTGACATAATACTTAAAATGTGTTTAAATACAAACACGCTTTCACAACATAATGGAGGAAAAATGAAAGTTTATCGTTTACGAAAAGATGCTAAGTTGCCTGTTCGGGCACACAAGACCGATGCTGGTATGGATTTGTTTTATTGTCCAACCAAACTAAATCACGATCTTTATGATGAGGGGTTCGGTATTCCACCGGGAACTTCCAAGCTTATCCCAACAGGATTGAAGTTTGAGGTACCAGAAAATCATATGCTTGAGATTAAAAACAAATCAGGGATTGCCTTTAAAAGACAGTTAGTTGTCGGTGCCTGTGTTGTTGATAGCGGTTATGATGGAGAAGTATACGTAAACCTCCACAACATTGGAACAGGCAGTCAGGTTATTGAACCCGGTGAGAAGATTGCTCAGGCAGTTCTGATTCCTATTGTGACTTGTGATGTTGAAGAAGTTGAAGAAGATGTACTCAATGAAAGCACAACTCGTGGTGAGGGCGGCTTTGGAAGTACGGGTAACCGATAAGGATTAACAATGGATAAAGAAACACAAAAGGTAATGTTCAGTAGTGTCTCCGTAGAGTGGGCAACACCAAAAGATTTTTATGAGCGCTTGAATTCAAAGTATCATTTCAATCTTGACCCTTGTAGCACCAAGGAAAATGCCAAGTGCTTAGAGCACTACACGCTGGAAGATGATGGACTTTCAAAGAGTTGGGAAGGGAAGAAGGTCTTTATGAACCCGCCGTATGGTAGAGCGATTAAAGATTGGATTAAGAAAGCATACGAGGAGGGTCAAAAACCAGGAACACTTGTTGCTTGTCTGATACCTGCCAGAACCGATACAAGATACTGGCACAACTATTGTATGAAGGCAAGTGAGATTTTTCTGGTCAAAGGTCGTATCCATTTTGAGAGTGGCGATACAAAAGCACCTGCCCCTTTTCCATCTGCCGTTGTTGTCTTCCGTGGTCCACCAGTTAAGGGAATGACGATGCCGACAGTAAGGTTTTCTACATTGGAGGCGAGATGAGTAGTTTAGCGAGAAAGGTAAAAAGAAATAAAGAAAAGAAACTTAAAAAAGAGATGGGTAAAGATATCTCTAAGAAGATAGGCTTGTTTAATAAAATGGGAGACTCTTGTCTCGTTTGTGAAAAACCATTTGACAAAACAGATAAGAATCAGGTACAATCTTGGTATGTTACAGTTAGAAGTGAAAGTGATACAGTTCGGATCTATTGCCCAGATTGCTGGGATAATGCCCAAAAGATAGTAGAGGAGTATACTAAATGATAAAAGAACTTACAATAGAAAACATTGAAGGGGAGGTTTTAGATTCCACCAAACCAGCAGTAGTAAAGTTCTCCAGCGAGAACTGTCACCTTTGCGTAGCACTGGAACCAGTGACGGAAAGACTGCATACCAAATACAAAGATAAGTTTAATTTCTATAACGTCAACACATCTGAACAGGAAAAACTAACAGAGATTTTCAGCGATGATGGTGTACCAACGATTTACATTTTTGAAGATGGTGATGCTGTGGAAATACCATACCCAGAGAGACCAGATGAGAAGACAGGATATTCTGAAAAGTACTTGGATGAATACCTAAACAACCATTAAGGAGAGAGATGAGCGCATACGATTTAGACAATTTACAATCCCAAGCAGATGATGATGGGAATATTAAAGTAAGGGAGACGTTGACATTTAACGATGTTCTACTGACACCACAATACTCTGAGATTAAAAGCAGAAGCCAAGTTGACATCAGTAGTCAGCTAGACGACAACATTACTTTAAAAATACCAATCATTTCAAGTCCAATGGATACCATCACCGAACAAGGTATGGCAACAGCAATGGCAGGCCACGGTGGACTTGGAGTTATTCATCGCTACAATACGATTGAACAACAGGGAAGAATCGTAACAGAGGCGCTCGTAGCAACCAAGGGTGAGGCACCAATCGCTGCTGCCATTGGTGTGAGTGGTGATTACCTGGAGAGAGCACAAGAACTCGTAGCAAGAGGAGCGAGGGTTCTTTGTGTGGACATTGCTCACGGTCATCACATCCTAATGAAAGAAGCATTAATTAAATTAAGAGAAGAGTTCAACGGTGTCCACATTATGGCTGGTAACGTTGCAACACTGGGAGGTTTCAATGATCTTGCTGATTGGGGTGCTCATAGCATTAGATGTGGTATTGGAGGTGGTAGCATTTGTTCTACAAGAATACAAACGGGGCACGGTGTTCCAGGGCTTACAACGGTACTTGATTGTGCCCGATCAACCAGAAAGGCAAAAATCATCGTTGATGGCGGTATTAAAAATTCGGGTGATATTGTTAAGGCTCTTGCTGCTGGCGCTGATTTTGTTATGCTGGGATCACTCCTTAGTGGAACAGATGAGTCCCCTGGTGAAGTTCTAACCTACGCTGACGGTAGTAAAAGAAAAGAATACCGTGGAATGGCAAGTCGTAAGGCACAAGAGTCTTGGAGAGGCAAGAGTGGAGCACCAGAAGGTATTGCCACTACTGTCCATTACAAGGGACCAGTAGCACAAATAATGACAGACCTTACTGGTAGGATTAACAGTGGACTATCCTACACGGGTGCCAAGAACCTCACGGAACTTAGGACCAAGGCACAGTTCATTCGCCAGACACCAGCGGGACAGTTTGAGAGTTCTACTCACATCTTGGTGACGAGGAAGTAATGAGAGAGACAAAGATCGTTGCTTTTAGTTTTCCCGTAAAGACACACGCAGATCTCAAAGCACGTTTGTTATATGATGGCGTTCCAATGACAAAGTTCATACGCCATTGTATTCAATCGTACCTTGACAACGATAAAGATATGCTTGACTTCGTTGAGAAATACAAAGTCACCAATGGTATCGATAACAAAAAGAAAAGGACAAAGACAAGAAAGTTAATTGAGAAGGGGGAAAAGATCACAGAACTTTTTAATCTTACGGGAAAAGAGATAGATAACATCTACGACATTCTTGAAGAAGAAATAGGAGGTTTCCCAGAGTTATGAAGTGTAAAGAGAAATGTATGAAAAATAATAATCCTTGTATTAAATCTGATTGTAGGAACTGGATCGACTATGGAGATGATTTAAACTGTGTTCTTGTGTGTGCCGAAAAGAACGGACCACTTACCTTACAAGAGACATCAAAGCGCATCGGGGTCAGTTATGTCAGGATAAAACAAATCCAAGATAAAGCATTAGCAAAGATGCAAATTTCTTCTAAGGGAGATAGTTACTAGAAAGAGAGGTGCAGGGTGAAAAGTTACAATATTAAAATAAAAGATAAGAAAAACAGAGAGAAAAAATCATTTACTGTCTCTGTTGATAGTGAAGATGACTTTGTAAAGTGGATGGAAATCTTGTCCAACTTTGAAAAGCAAGAGAAGATTTCTTATGAAGAAGTCAGTCCAGCAAGTAAACAAAAGGAATTTTAAGTTTTTGAATACTATTTATTAATGTTATCAAACTAACTTACTTTCCAATAGGAGTTTTAGAAAATGAGTAAGAAAAATATTTTATCAGAAGCAGTTGTACGCAAGTTTATGAAGCTTGCCGAACTAGAAAATTTGAGTGCGGATTTCGTATCCGAACAATTTAAAGAAGAAGAAGTTGTTGAAGAGGCAACTGAAGAAGTCGTTGACGAAGCACACTGTGGCAAGCGTGACGATGAAGACCTTGAAGAAGGTCATGGTATGGAAGAAGGTCCAGGCATGGCATACAAAGCCCATGAAGACGAAGAAGAGTCTGCCGAAGAAGAAGCCGAAGAGGCCGAAGAAGAAGCAGGTGAAGAACTAGAAGCCGAAGAAGATTTGGAAATGGAAGAGCCAGCAGAAGAAGCTGAAATGTCCATCTCTCCTGAAGAAGCAGAAGTTCTCAAAAGCATTCTTCAAAAGCTTGAGTCCGCTATGGGCGAAGAAGCTGCCGAAGCACCAGAAATGGATTTGGATGCTGAACCAGAAATGGAAGAAGAGCCAATGATGGAAGGTGACAAAGAAGAGAAAGATGATTCTCTTCAAGAGATGGTAGATACCATCGCTGCTCGTGTTGCCAAGCGTATCCTTGAACAAGGCAAGTAAATCAATAACATTCTAAAACTCTTTGCCAACCCGGCGCTAGTCGCCGGGTTGGCATATTGTATTATCATATGAAAAAACTTATAGATTACCTTTTTGACAAGGGAATGATTGAAGTCGTCGGCAATGTCTACTACGCCGAGAAAGCATTCAAGTTAAATTCAGTCATGTCTATTTGCCTTAAAGAAGAAAACCCAGAAAAAATTGAAAAATATCTTATCGTTGCGAAGAATTTTTTAGCAGGAACTATTGACATTTCGCTAGAAAATGATAAACTAGTAGTGACTTCCTTGAAGTCCATCAACAACAGAGGATAAAATGTCAGACAGAAATTATTGCGATGGAACAGACCTACACGAAAAAATCTTAAAAGGAGTTAACACATTAGCAGATAATGTATCTTCCACTCTTGGTCCCAAAGGAAGAAATGTAATAATCCACGAACTTAATAAACCTCCCTTCGTTACCAAAGATGGTGTTACGATTGCTAAGTTTATTAAATTTAAGGATCACTTTGAGAATGTCGGTGCCCAGATTGTAAAGCAAGCGGCATCAAAGACCAACGACGAAGCAGGAGATGGGACAACAACTTCTACTGTATTATCAAGGGCTTTACTCAGAGAGTCTCAAAAGTATATCCGCAGTGGTGTATCTCCCACAGAGTTAAAGAGAGGAATGGATCTAGCATCCAAGACAATCATTGAAGCACTACAAGAGAACGCTGCTCCGATTACAAGCAAGGAAGATATTCAAAACATTGCTACAATCTCAGCAAATGGTGATAAAGTCATAGGAGAGATTGTTGCTACCGCTATTGACCAAGCAGGTAAGGATGGCGCTGTCAGTATTGAAGAGGCACGTTCAATTGAAACATCTCTTGATGTCATTGAAGGATTTATCTTTGACAGTGGATACATCTCCCCACAGTTCGTTACGGATGAGCGTAGGGGTGTAGCAAAGCACGAAGACTGTTATGTATTCGTTACAGACCACAAACTAGAAGTCCTAGAAGAGATGT
>MDTB01168212.1_pt1 | contig 19875 bp, 15 predicted proteins | sample 811161 | NCBI WGS metagenome assembly MDTB01 (sample SAMN05326650, study PRJNA326480) | marine metagenome | isolation source: seawater | place: Mediterranean Sea | collected 2009 | reverse complement strand
AGAATTTTGTGTGATATTACAACGGCCACAAAGTATTTCAGTACTTATTGAAGGAAGGGATTATGAATGGAATGCTTTCCAGAAGGGTTTTGACGCCTGTGAGTGTACTCCCATAAAAGGGTCTGACCCGTTGTATATCCTCTACACATCTGGAACTACTGGTCAACCTAAGGGTGTTGTTCGCCCCTCTGGAGGGCATATGGTGAGTTTAATTTGGACCATGAAGAATTTATATGGCGTAGACTCTGATGATGTCTTTTGGGCGGCCTCTGATGTTGGATGGGTCGTAGGACACTCATATATTTGTTACGGTCCGTTATTAAATGGAAATACGACAATTTTGTTTGAAGGCAAGCCAGTTGGAACGCCAGATGCAGGTACTTTTTGGCGTATTATCTCTGAGCATTCTGTCAATTGCCTTTTTACAGCACCTACTGCTTTTCGTGCGATAAAGCGAGTTGATCCCAATGGTAGACTCATTCAGCACTTCAACATAAGTTCATTGAAGTCGTTGTTTTTGGCCGGAGAGAGGGCTGATCCAGATACTGTTATTTGGGCACAGGAAAAACTTAATGTTCCCGTAATTGATCATTGGTGGCAAACTGAAACTGGTTTTGGAATGGTAGGAAATCCAATAGGAATAGAAAAGCTACCAATAAAAATTGGATCTCCAACGGTCCCTTTGCCAGGTTATGAAATAAGTATTTTAGATGAGAAGGGAAAAATAATGGGGCCAAATAAATTGGGTTCAATTGCTGTTAAGCTACCGTTGCCACCGGGTGCCCTACCAACTCTATGGAACGCTGATCAAAGGTTTCTAACGTCTTATCTTGAAACTTTTCCCGGGTACTATGAAACGGGAGATGCTGGGCTGATCGATGAAGACGGGTACGTTTTTATCATGGCACGAACTGATGATGTCATAAACGTGGCAGGGCATCGCCTTTCGACTGGTGCAATGGAAGAAGTTTTGGCCGGTCATAACGATGTAGCTGAGTGCGCTGTAGTTGGTATTGCTGATGATTTAAAAGGCCAACTGCCACTCGGGTTACTTTGTTTGAATTCTGGTGTAAATCGACCTCATCAAAATATAGTCGATGAAGTCATTGCCTTAGTAAGGTCCCAAATTGGTCCTGTAGCTGCTTTTAAATTGGCAATTATTGTTGACAGGTTACCCAAAACTCGTTCGGGTAAAATACTTAGAGCGACGATAGCAAAAATAGCTAATGGTGAAAGTTTCAAAACCCCTGCAACTATTGATGATCCAGCTATAATTGATGAAATCCGTCAAGTTCTTGACCTAATTGGATACCCTAAACAGTGAAGTTTTTGCTAATTAAATTCTGAATATTACATTTTTAAAAGGAAAAAAATGCTTCATACTTTAGCACTTGATGTTATGAAAAATGCATATGTACCTTATTCAAATTTTAGAGTTGGGGTGTCAATAAAGTCCGTCAATGAAAAATTTTATACAGGCTGTAATGTTGAGAATGCCGCTTACCCGCAGGGTCTTTGTGCAGAAGCTGGTGCGATATCGTCAATGGTTGCAGGAGGTTGCACCCTAATTTCAGAGGTTTTGATCGTGTCAGATGGTGCAAAACTTATTGTGCCTTGTGGCGGATGCAGACAAAAGTTATTAGAATTTTCCAATTCTGATACACGAATACTTTTGGCTTCGAAAATCAAAATTGAGAAAAATATAAAAATTGACGAACTATTACCGTTTTCGTTTGATAAGCGATTTCTTAGTAGTTGATGTGCCCAGTAGATATAGTTAGCAATTATCGACTTTTATGCTTTTGGAGAAAAATAGATGTTGGTCCAAGATATCATTAGAAAAAAACGTGATGGAGAAGAACTGACTCAAGACCAGATTTCTTGGTTTGTTTCGGAAATGACCTCAGATAATATATCTGAAAGTCAGATAGCTGCGTTTGCAATGGCGATCTTTTTACAAAGAATGACCTTTGCCGAACGAATTAACCTTACCAAGTCCATGACAAATAGTGGCAAAAGGCTTAGTTGGAATTTGTCTGGACCAGTGATTGATAAGCATTCAACTGGCGGAATTGGCGACTCTGTTTCACTTTTGCTAGCCCCGGCTTTGGCTTCTTGTGGAGGTTTTGTGCCGATGATATCTGGTCGCGGGCTTGGTCATACCGGTGGAACATTAGATAAGTTAGACTCTATCCCAGGGTACAATAGTCAACCAAGTACGGAACTACTAAAAAAAACAGTCAAGTCTGTCGGCTGCGCTATCGTTGGGCAAACCGAAGAAATTGCACCAGCTGACAAAAGATTGTATGCCATCCGTGATGTAACGGCGACCGTTGACTCTATAGATTTGATCACTTCATCAATATTGTCAAAAAAAATTGCAGCGGGTTTAAATGCGCTTGTACTAGATATCAAGTGTGGTAATGGGGCATTCATGGCGTCTAGAAATGACGCACAAAATCTTGCAAATTCTTTGGTTAAAGTGGGCGAGGGTCTTGGATGTTATACTTCGGCTATACTTACTAATATGACTGAACCCCTTTGCTCTAGTGTTGGCAATTCACTTGAAATCTTAAAAGTTGTTGATGTTTTTAGGGGTGATGCAAAAGAAGAAAGGCTGATGGAAGTAGTTTATACTCTCGGAGGAAAGATATTGGAGAAGGCTGGCCTCGCGAGTAACTTTGGCGATGGCTTAACGCTAATAAAGAAAACTTTTGAGTCTGGTCAGGCAGCTGAAAAATTTGAAAAAATGGTCGCTAGCCTAGGAGGTAATTCTAATTTTTTGATTAAAGCAAGTCATGAACTCCCAAAAGCACCTTTGGTTCAAGATATTTACGTTGGTGTGAGTGGCTATGTCACATTCATTGATTGTAGAGCTATAGGGACCGCACTTCTTGAGCTTGGCGGGGCACGTCGTCGTTCTCATGACTTAATAGATTGTGCCGTTGGTTTTAAAAATCTTTTAGGAATCGGGCAATGGGTTGATAATCAAGTGCCCTTAGCGCGTATCCACGCAAGAGATAAAAAAACATTAGACTTAGCAACGTCAATCATCGTTGGCGCTTATAGAATCGATTTAAAAAAAATTGGAGCGCAAGAGCCAATAATTCTTGAGCATATCGGTTAATGAGAAGGGCTATTTTAATAGTACTGGACTCTGTTGGCATTGGCGGTGCTCCTGACGCGAAAAGGTTTGGAGATTTTGGGGCCAACACCTTAGGTAATATTATTAACGCTTGTTATAAAGGGGAGGCGGACGTAGGCCGACAAGGACCATTGAAAATTCCCAACTTGGAAGCCCTAGGTATTATTGATGCATTAAACCTTGCGATTGGAAAAACATTGAAGAGGCGTTCTGATAATTATAATGGCACTTATGGAGCAGCAACTTCGTTTTCTAGAGGAAAAGATACGCCGTCTGGGCATTGGGAACTGGTCAGTGCTCCAGTGGATTTTGAGTGGTTATGTTTTAAAGAAAAAGTTCCTGTTTTCCCATCTGAGTTAATAACTAAAATAATGCATAAAACAGCAGTTTCTGGAATCTTAGCAAATTGCCACGCCTCTGGAACTGAGATTCTTAATGAGTATGGTGAAGAACATCTGAAAACTCAACAACCCATTTTTTACACCTCTGCTGACAGTGTAGTGCAAATTGCAGCGCATGAGGAAATATTTGGTTTGGATAAACTGATGCATTTGTGTTTTGAGACGGCAAAGGTTTTTCATCCTTTAGGGGTATGTCGTATCATCGCAAGACCATTTTTGGGTTGTCAAAAAGGTAAGTTTTATCGGACAAAGAACCGAAGAGATTTTTCGATTTCTCCAATTCATGAAACAATTTGCGATCGAATTGTGAAAAATGGTGGAAGCTGTTGGGGAATTGGAAAAATTGGTGATATTTTTAATCATAGATCCATTACGACTGTTTCCGCTGGGTTCGATGATTATCATTTGTTCAGAGAGCTAGTAAGAACTTTAGATATTTGTCGCGATGGAGATTTAATTTTTGCAAATTTCGTTGAATTTGATTCTCTTTATGGACACCGCCGGGACATAAGTGGTTATGCCAAAAGTTTGGAAAATTTTGATATGAAATTACCGACGTTACTTAAAAAATTAGGTAAAGATGATCTTTTAATTATTACTGCGGATCACGGTAATGATCCAACTTTTGCTGGAACTGACCATACACGTGAGAGGGTTCCAGTTCTAATTAAAAATTTAAACAAACCAAGAAAAAACCTTGGAATTATAAGTTTTTCTGACGTTGGCCAATTAATTGCCGATCATTTAAACTTGGCCTAGAGTCTTAGTAACGAATTAAAAATATTTTATTTTAAATTAAATATGGTTATTTCGTGGAGTTTTTTTGATTTTTTGTCGGAATGATTGTAAGGGTTAGAACCAAATATTAGTGGAAATAGACCTAATAAATTGGTGAAGGACAAAATATGAAAAATTTAACAATTGTTGAACATCCGCTCATTCAGCACAAATTAACGGAACTCCGAAAAGTAGCTACACCAACGAATCACTTTCGAAAACTCTTAAGGGAGATCAGTCTGCTTTTAGCTTATGAAATTACTCGATCAATGCCTATGGTTATGCAAGAAATTGAGACGCCACTTGAACAAATGAGTTCACCGACCTTAAGCGGAAAAAAACTGGCTCTAATATCGATCTTAAGAGCTGGTAATGGACTATTAGATGGTGTTTTAGACCTAATACCCTCGGCGCGGGTAGGTTTTGTTGGTTTATATCGAAATGAGCAAACTCTTAAACCAGTTAAGTATTATTTTAAAGTTCCAAGTGACCTGAAGGATAGAATTGTGATTTGCGTTGACCCTATGCTTGCGACAGGAAATTCTGCTGTTGAAGCTATTAACCTTTTAAAGCAGTCTGGAGCGAAAAATATCAGGTTCCTTTGTCTGTTAGCTGCGCCTGAAGGCGTTGAAAATTTGACTAAAAATCACCCTGATGTACCAGTTGTGACGGCCGCACTTGATCGACAGCTCAATAAAATCGGTTATATTTTGCCAGGGTTGGGTGATGCTGGTGATCGAATGTATGGCACCAAATAATGCCAAACACTTTAGGTCCGTAAGTATTATAAGTTTAGGGAGATTTTAAAAAGTATGACTGGTTACAAAACATTGTAAGATCTTCTTGATTATAGCATCTTTTATCAAAAAGATTGCTGTTTTCGAAAATTGGCACGTATCTATATTTAGGTAGCTAGTGTGCAGTAACAGGAATTTTTTATCTCTTATGCTCAATCTATCCAGTTACTGATAGATAGGAATCCATTTATCGAGAGCATCAAGAAATTTCTCTTTTTCACCGATATGCATCGAAATATTATTTTGTTGATACCGGAAATTGCTAGAGATAACGTCTTTTTGGAATTTACTGAGAGCGATGACACGCTCATTATGAATTTGTCTACGGAGGCGTCCTATATTTCTAAATGCATCAGCGTGCTTGGGGGGAGAGTCTTCTTCGCTACCTTGTCCACAAATATCGGCTAGAAAAGACATAAGTACATCACCTACCATACTAGAACCTAATGAGAGGGTTACGATAGATGTTTTTTTGTTGATTACTTACAGAACCTCGTCACCAATGCATTAAGGTTCAACCGCTATCACACCAACATCTTTTAGGCGCTTAAGCGTTTAAACGATTTTCATAGCTTCATCTGATTTTCGACGCCACTCTCCTTATCCGCCACAATAGTGACTGAAGGTTGGTATTTAGTCCAGTATGGCCGTGTACTGGTATACCCTCCCGAGACATCACCTCTAGTGCATCATAAGACCGAAATCGATAGTACATGTCTGCATCGTGGCGCATTGCTTCGAATGTATCGGCTAGAAGTTCCGCATTTGAATCAAATTGTGCCTAGCGCGACCCAACTCTAGTAAAATGAGTTGGGGCGATAGCGCGAACATCATCTATTTGGTCCATGCCAACGACAAAGAGATCAATTCCAGCTTCTTTAAAGGCACATATTTCCTCTTTGGTGACGGGGTTGGCCATTGTAAGTTTGGTACCAGTTGTTTTTAGAACCTGGAGGTCAAAAAAATTGTATAATTACGGTAAGAGGGTTTGCGGGCCAAGTTATAAATGCGTTTCATTGTTTACTTTTCCTATTTTGGTAACTCTATTTCTAAATTAAATCTATTCAATATAGTCCCAGTATGACCCAATCATATTAAAATTTTTGCGCAGAAAAATGCAGGCATTGCTTTTTCAATGGTGTTCTTTACAAAAAAAGTACTTATCCACGCTCTGGCTTTTGCAATAGTGTTACTGAAATAAAAGTGAGATATTGTAAGAGTTTGCATTGTAAATGGCTTTAACTTTGAAAATTGTGCCTACTTCAAACCACTTGAGTTTTGTTGAGAAGAATCTTTGTGAACTTAAAGTTATTAGCCTGGCAACCGAAGGATTTCTTGTTTATTACCGTTGGCTAGTTCAATCTTGTCTTCGGAAATACTTAAAACTCTCCAACCATCAAACCTATCACCTACCTTTACTCTGATTACTTTTCCTGAAGCCAGACGAATTAATGCTATTGCATTTTGTTTTGTTCCGAAGACTCCAATGAGATTAGTTCTGTTTAACTCTATAATATCAGAGATTGTTGAATTATTTATTATGGAAGCGCGTCGAGGAAACGACGGCTTTTTTGTAGCTTTTGCAACAATTTTTACGTCATTTGGGTTTAAAGGCGACAATAGCATTACTAGCTTCGGTCGAATAATTGGTTTATTACTCAAAGTAACAGCGCCTGAAGATAAGGTTGGCTCAGCGAGTACATTTATTTTGGCTATTGTACTAGGTCTTTTAATGGGCCGAAGTTTCTTCGATAATAAAATTTCTTCTGGGGTTAATTCTCTAATTTGAAATTCTATAACGTTGTTATCATTGAGTGGCTTTAACAATTTGTAATCTCTCATTACACGGGTAGGATTCTGCAACTTAGGAAATTTTTGATCAAAGTCGTTTGACAAATTCTGTTCTATCGGTGTGCGCTTAAGACTTTCAACTGGTTTTGTAGTGAAATCCTGGCTTAGTGACCCCAATCTAACGTCTTGCAAAAAAGAAAGCTCGGGTTCGCTGATAATTCTGGATTTGTTTGCGTGTTTTTTGATTTGACTGATTGGTAGGGGCAGTCCCAGAGTTTCATTTATTGTTATCGAGTCATTAGAGTGAAAAATATTTGGTTGGATTGATTGAAGGTAATCAAATTGTATCATTGATTTCAGTGATTGAAGTTTGGTGTACTGGCCTAAAATGGTCTCAGACCAAGACGGGTTAGGTAAATTAATCTTACTTTCAGATTGAAATTTTTGATCAAAATATGACAGGATGTTATGTTTGATCGAATAATGGTAGTTGGCATATGAAGTTAACTGAGGGTTAGAATTGGCTTTTTGAGTAAGAGCTTTTGGTTTTAAATTTCCTGTATTTAAAATTTGATCTGTTGACGACGAGTTTTGCATGAAATCATCAAGAGAAATGCTAGGCGTTACTAATTTTTGGTGATCGCTTAAATCTGGGGTAGGGTCATTTACCATAAAACTTTTATTCTTTTTGATTATGTCATTATCTGTTTGATCTTTGAAAACAATGGCGCGATGTATACTTGTATTCAATTGGTCGGTAAATTCTGTTGACTTAAAAGGCTGCAAAGCAAATAAGAAGACTGCAAGCACAATAAAAAACGAAATTATTGAAGCTCCAATTGTCAAACTTTTTTTGGTGAGATCAATTGATTGCTTTGGGACGGGATCTTCAACAAATACCGGAGCGTTGTTGAAACCATTTATGATTTTTGATGCAATAAATTGACTCGTGTGGAATCCTGAATTGTTTAAAAATAGTCTGGTTTCGTTTATTGTCTTTGTTGTTACAGCAGCAATTGGTTGAGTTCGATGACTTGTTGGCACTCCAACAGCGACGTTTATTTCAGCTTTATCTAACTCACAAGCGTTCGAAACTATATCTAGTGCTTTTGAGGCTGTTATTGGTTGATTAACATTTTCAATTGTTAAATTTTGAACCAAGATTAAATCATCTGGGAGCATTACATTGACTAAAGGGCAGTTTCCAGAAAGTGCCGACACCTGCTCTCGAAGAGTCTGCAAGTTTTGAGTTATTTCTGGGTCGTTGGGATCAGCTTTTCCAATTTCTTGAAATTCACCCTGTCCATTAATTAAGAGAAGTTGAATTTTTTCTCTTGATAGCTTTAATGTGAATTGAGTTTTTTCTTTTTTCATTAGGATTAAATATTGTTTTATTTCGTATTATTAATTTGTTGAGAGCCATAAAATAGTTTTGGAGATTAACATTTAAATTTTTATGCGGCATTTTTTCGAGAGTTTACACATAAGTTTTTAGTTGCACTTTTTTTGTAAAACATACCTGTTTTAACGAACTCTTGCAATAATCGTGAAAAATAAAAAATAATCTTTCAATGGACTAAATCCATAGAGCATTATACGCATTGCCAGTTACTTAATTGCGATCTGCTCGCAAAAAGTGCTATAGCAGCCGCATTAGATACATTTAATGAGCCAAAGTTGCCTTGACTTGGTATTCGCAACACGTTGTCGCAATTCTTTTTGGTAAGTTCTCTTAATCCTGAACCCTCTGCACCAACTATTAAAGCGATCGAACTCACGGGTAATTTACTTAGACCCTCCCCAATATCTAGATTACTGGTACCATCTAAACCAATACAAATAAAACCCATTTGTTTTAAAGTTGCAAGTGCACGTGCTAAGTTTGGCAATCTCAAGTACGGTTGCCTTTCTAATGTCCCTGATGCCGCCTTTGCCAAAGCACCAGTCTCTGGAGCACTATTTCTTGTCTGAGTAACTACTGCTGCAGCTCCAAAAACCTCTGCTGATCTTAATATTGCCCCAACGTTTTGCGGATCAGTAACTTTATCGAGTACTAGAACTAAATTATTATCGTTATTTGGTTTGCAGACTTGTGAGATCGAGCCCCAAAATAAGGGAGTTACTTCAAGAGCGACGCCCTGATGAACTGCGTTTTTCTCAAGGGGGGGATCAAATTTGTGGGGATTAATGACTTCTGGTTTTACTGATGATTTTAATATTACGCCCTCGAGCTTTCTGTAGGCATTAGGCGTGATCATTAACCTATGCTTGATTCTATTTTTGTTTTTTAATGCATCTCGAACAGTGTGGATTCCGTATAGCCAAACGTTTTTTTCCACTCTAACATCTAAACTTTTTTCTTTATTTTTTAACCTTTTAGCTTTTTTATTTTTATTCACTGGTTATCTCTCAGACTTTTGGTTGCTTCCGAATTTACTGTTGTTTGTTATCATTTTGTTATCATAAGGACTAACAAAAGGCGAATAAGTCTTAATACACCGTAAAAATTCCTCATTACCAAATACTTACTTGCACTTTTTTTGTTTATCTTTAGAACGTTCACGTGTAATTCAATTTCAGGTACGATTATTTTTTAATTGATCCTGAATAGAGAGTTCACAGTTAGTTTTGGAGGGGTGGCAGAGCGGTCAAATGCAACGGACTGTAACTCCGTCGGGGAAACCCTACATAGGTTCGAATCCTATCCCCTCCACCATTAAATGTTTGGCTGATGATTTAACTTGAAAAGCGGTGAGTTGTATAATTAGTGATTGTCAGCATTTTTATTTGCTAATCCAAGAAAGACCAGTTGGATACCTTAGCATTTTGATAAAAAGGGATTTTTGGTGGTTTCAAGAATTATTCAAGTAAAATCATTTGATCTCATAGTTTTCGGTGCAACCGGTGATCTTGCTTGTAGAAAGATTTTCCCCGCACTTTTCAATAGGTTGTTAGCGGGTCAAATGCCTTCGGACGTTCAGGTGATCGGAGTAGGACGAAAAAATATTTCGACTAGCGATTTCAGAAACTTAATAAAGGCCTCCGTAAGGCAATACTCGGATGATGTCAGCGAAAATACTGTTATTGTAAAAAAGTTTTTACAATGTTTTAACTACATAGCTTTAGATGTGGAGTTAGACTTAAATTGGCAATCGATTAGGGATCAATTAAAGGCTGATCGGATACGAGCATTTTATCTATCTGTTGCACCTGAACTTTTTGACAAAATAGCATCAAAAATATCTGAGATGGGTTTAACAACTCGTAACAGTCGAATTGTAATTGAGAAGCCACTAGGAACAGATGAGGAAAGTGCAAAAGCACTAAATTTGACTTTAAAAAGATATTTTGGTGAGCAGCAAATATATAGAATTGATCATTATCTGGGTAAAGAGACCGTTCAAAATCTAATGGCATTGCGGTTTTCAAATGTTTTGTTTGAGCCTTTATGGAATTCAAAATTTGTTGATCATGTTCAGATAACTGTTGCCGAAAAAATTGGTGTTTTCGGCAGGGGCGCATATTATAATAAAACCGGAGCCTTTAGGGATATGGTTCAAAACCATATGATGCAACTTCTGTGTTTAACTGCTATGGAGCCACCAACCCGTTTCGTTGCAGATATGGTGCGTGATGAAAAGTTAAAAGTTATTAGGTCGTTGGGGTCCGTAGATAAGACACAGATCGTCAGAGGGCAATACTGGGAAAATGCTAAGAAAAATTATAGACTTGATGTTGAAGATTTAAATAGTAACGTCGAAAGTTATGTAGCGTTAAAAGTATCGATAAATAATTTGCGTTGGGCAGGCACTCCTTTTTACTTGCGAACTGGTAAAAAAATGAAAAATCAGCTTTCTGAAATAGCGCTTGTTTTTAAAACACTTCCACACTCTATTTTTGACGATGAAAATTCTAAAGCAAAAAATAAACTTATCATACGGCTTCAGCCAAATGATGGTATAACTTTAAAGACTAATATTAAGGACCCCGGACCTGGTGGCATGCGAATCGTTTCAATGCCTCTCGATATGACGTTTGCAGAAACCATGGCTATTGACTCTAAAAAAACACCTGATGCTTATGAACGTTTAATAATGGATGTTATTCGGGGAGATCAAACTTTGTTTATGAGAGGCGATGAGGTTGAAGAGGCTTGGAGGTGGACTGATACCGTTGTTAAAAATTGGGAATCGCCCGATCAAATACCCGATCGTTACACTGTTGATTCTGCTGGTCCGAAATCTGCGGAACAACTTATAAGTGCTGATGGTCGAAAATGGAGAGATATTTAATTTTGTACGATTTCATAAAATATCAAAATCGAGTCGTGCTAATGGAAACTTTAGCTAAGGAAATATCCAATGAATTAAAGGCCATTTTAGATCAAAAAGCTACTGCAATTCTTGCAGTCCCAGGGGGGTCAACACCTAAACTATTTTTTGAAAAACTTAATTTAATTGATTTGCACTGGGAGCGTGTTATCGTCTTACTTACTGATGAAAGGTTCGTTCCTGAGAGTGATAAAGCGTCCAATTCAGGTTTTGTAAGGACACATCTTTTGAAGAATTGCGCTAGTAAGGCCAGGCTTTTAAATTTCTTTGAACCAGATTGCTCAATTGAAAAGTTAGCAGGAGCGATGTCGGAAAAATTAAAAAGTTTATTGCCAATAGATCTGTGCATTTTAGGAATGGGATCGGACATGCACACGGCATCGATTTTTCCAGATGCAGACCGATTAAATGATGCTCTAGACTTGTATTCTGATCATGTTTTAGTGCCAATTTCTTCGCCTTCTATAACTGAAAATCGATTGACTTTAACTGCAAAAGTAATAAGAAGTGCGTCAAAACTGCATCTTTTGATAACTGGTTGTAAAAAAAAAGCTGCACTTGATTTTGCATTAAAATCAACGGATGAATGGAACGAGGCTCCAATAAGGTCGGTTTTATTCATGGATAAAGATATTAAGATTCATTATGCTGAATAAAGACGACAACAGTATTGCTATTGAAAAATATTTGATTAATAGCTTTCTGTATGACCAATTTTTCAAGGAATTTATATGGTGAAAAGGTTAACTGCTCTTCAATCTTCTGAAATCGCTAAAGAGATTTGCTCGCGGTCTAAAGTTATACCTGTCCTGAGCGTGGAATTAAAGTCAGATGCAATTCCTTTGGCTGAAGCCCTAATTTCCGGAGGTTTGAACGTTTTAGAAGTAACACTTCGGACCTCAAGCGCGTTGGACGTTATTTATGAAATGTCGAAAGTGAAGGGTGCAATAGTGGGAGTTGGTACCCTTCTTAAGCCCGTAGATGCTGAGAACGCAAAAAAAGTTGGAGCGCGTTTCGGTGTTTCACCAGGTATAACCGATGAACTTGTAAGGGCGTGTGAAGAAAATGGTCTTCCGTTGCTTGCTGGGGTCTCTTCGGTTTCGGAGGTTATGCGAATGCTTGATCGGGGATACAATTTTTTAAAATTCTTTCCAGCTGAAGTAGCTGGGGGGGTATCTGCCTTAAATGCTTTGAAAGCTCCGTTACCTCAAGTTTCGTTTTGTCCAACTGGAGGAATTTCAATGATTAATGCTCAAGAATACTTAGCATTAAAAAATGTAATTTGTGTTGGTGGATCTTGGATGGCTACGCCCGAAATGATACAAAATAATTCGTGGGATGAGATTGCGGAAAATGCACGGTCTGCTTCAAAACTGGGTAATTAAATGACGTCCGAGATACTTTCACGACTTGAAGCTCATTATAGATTGATAAAAAAGCGTTCAATAGGCGATTTATTTTATGATCCAGACCGGTTTAAAAATTTTTCTCGTGAGGCGGGGGATATTTTTCTCGATTTTTCTAAGACTAGTATTGATAACAAAGCAAAGTCATTACTAGTTGGTCTCATCGATGGTTCTAGTTTGAATTTAAAAAGAAAAGATATGTTTTCTGGGGCACAAATTAATAAATCTGAAAAACGTTCTGTTCTTCATTGGGCGCTTAGGGATACTAATAATGCGATACCATTAAATGACGAAGTTCTTTCAGATTCTATCAGGCAAGTTCGTCATGACATAGAAATTTTTGCCGAAAGTATTCGTTCAGGTCGAATTAAATCTGTTTCTGGCAGCAATTTCACTGATATTGTTAATATTGGGATAGGGGGATCAGATTTAGGTCCTAAGATGACTACTCGTGCTTTGGCACCTTATCATGACGGTCCACGATGTCATTTTATAGCAAATGTAGATGGTGCAGATATGACTGATACCTTGAGACACTTGGAACCCGAAACTACCCTTGTTATTATAGCTTCAAAAACCTTCAAGACTATTGAAACTATGACTAATGCGAGGTCAGTTATAAAATGGCTTAAAAATAAAATGCCAATTGGTTTTGAGAGAAACCTTGTAGCGGTATCAAGTAACCTAAAAGAAGTTACGGCTTACGGCATTAGTTCTGACCGGATATTTGGTTTCCCTGACGCAATTGGAGGTAGATATTCCATTTGGGGTCCAATTGGACTTCCATTAATGATAGCTGTTGGGGTTAAAAATTTTAGGGATTTTTTATCTGGTGCCCATGATATGGATTCCCATTTTTTAACCGCAAGCCTAGATACAAATTTGCCAGTTTTGTTAGCTATGATAGGGGTATGGCATCGTAATATATGTGGCTATACCACTCGAGCGATCCTTCCTTATGAACAGCGCTTATCGATATTACCTGCTTACCTTCAGCAACTAGATATGGAAAGTAATGGAAAACGGGTCGGTGAAATTGGAAATTATTTGGATCAAGACACTGTGCCTATTGTTTGGGGTGAGTCTGGAACAAATGGACAGCATGCTTTTTTTCAAATGTTACATCAAGGAACCTCAATTGTACCTTGCGAATTTATTGTAGGTTCAAAAGGACATGAACCTGATTTGCAACATCATCACGATTTACTGATTGCAAATTGTTTGGCTCAATCCGAAGCATTGATGAATGGCAAATTCTTCAACGGGGAAGACAGTTTGAAAAGTTATCATGAATTTCCTGGAAACAGACCATCTGTTACTATTGCATATCCAAAATTGACACCAAAAGTACTGGGTTCGTTAATTTCGCTTTTTGAGCACCGTACTTTTGTTGAGGGTATAGTTTGGGGCGTTAATTCGTTTGACCAGTGGGGGGTTGAGCTTGGGAAAGAATTATCCAGTGAATTCTTGCCTTTAGTCCAAAAACGGTCGAATTATAAGCCTAAAAATCAATCCACCGCTGGATTAATAGCAAAGTTAACGGCGCATTGATCTTAGAAATTTTGTCGATTAGTTTTTTCAAACATTTCTATTAGCCGTCCTGACAATAATTTACTTTCGTTTTTTGAGACTAGACCGCCAATTGAAATTCTTTTACCGATACGCCAGTAAAGGCCAGGAATTGATTTGAAGGAACTTTTTGTTTTCAACAATATTATAAAACCGTTTGCTGATTTAAATGTATACGGGCTCACATCAATCTTTTTAATATCATCAATTGTGCAAATTAAGTCCATATTCAGGTCGAATAATCCATCGGTTGAAATTATGAAACCTATCTTTGAATAGCGAGAAAGAAATCGTCTAAACCATAGAATTGATATAACTAAAATAGGAATTAGGAGAAAGTCTGAAAAGGATATTTTATCGTTTAATGTCAATAAAGTATATATTAGAAAAAGAGACAATGTAAAAATTACGGTCCCTAATATTTTGATCCGATGACTGGGCAAAATATATTCTGTATTATTAATGTTTCCATTCATAATTTCTTTTAACTTTAATTTTGCACCAACGACACTATTTTCTTAATTATTAGATGGTTTTTATTAAAAATAAAACTTTCCCTGTCCTTCTACTTTTGATTGATCAAAATATAATTTCATCACGTCTCGTTTTTGTGTCCTCGTTTGCATGTACATTGATAGTGCAGCATCTTCTAAAAATTGATACTTGACTAATCTTGAGGTTTCAACTGCCATTTCGGTATCCATAATTTTACTCAATGTTTGAGTATTGCGAAGAAGAGCTTCGGAAATATAATCAATTTCATACTCTAGCCGGTTTGAAAAAGCCGCATAATTCGATTTCATTTGGTTTATTGTATCGATTGTAGTGTCAATGTACGAAAGCGATGAGGCGGCGGAGTTTACTGTTAGGTCTAGTGTATCTGCGTTGAGTGCACTATAAGTGTAGGTTGGTGCATTAATCGTATTTTCTGCGTTCGTTCCAGTGTAAAATGATAAAGTATTACCTGTAAAAAGATTCTGCTTGTTGTGTTGTGCGTTAAGGAGTTGATCATCAACTTCTTGTATAATAGTTTTTATTTCATTATTGATATAAACAACCGCCCCGCCATCAAGTCGCACTGACCCATCCATGATCGCACTACTATTGTCATTGTTGTGTGTTGCATCGCCTTGAGTAAAAACCTTAAGAGATTTATCGTTATCTTCCCAGTAGGCTATTGTATCTGAAAATATATTTACTGCAGTTCCAGATGATGTTGCGGTGTAGTTTCTTTTTAGCACGACTTGCTCGCCATTTATCATTTGTGTTTGTAGAGTATTAGTTGAATTTATATCTGCTGCTATCGCCGCTGCCGCGGCAGTATTATTTCCGGTATGGGCGATAACATTTCCAGTTATCTGCTGACCATTAACCTCGATTTTTGTGAAAGCATTTGTGGTGGGGGTTAATCCGCCACTCATGTTTGTTGTCGAGCCCTGAGTAACTTCGTTGAGTGCCACGCCATTATTCAAACGCGTCATTGCGATCACATAACCGTTATCAGATGTATCTTTATCAGTTGCTGTAATTGTTATGGTTCCACCACTATTAGTGGCACTATAACCCGAATTACCTGTGTTAGAATTAATTGCATTTTTTACTGCTGTTGCTGTGCCTGAGTTTCCCCCATTGTGCGTTACATTACCAGCTAAAATGTTTACGCCATTAACGGTAATTGCTGAGATAGTATTAGTCGATGTATCATCTCCACCGCTCAAAGATCCACTCGTAGCAGTGGTTGTTGAGGCACCAGCTCCATGAACGGCAGTTGCTGCGATTGCATTGCTGTTCTGGGCTGTCTCTTTGGTGCTCGAAACAAAGGTGATATTACTTCCGCCACTTACATATACAGATGAGAATTCGCTATGACCTTGAAGGCGAGCGGCTACTGCTGTTGCGATAGCATTGCTATTGCCTGTAACAGTCACTGACCCTGATCCATCGATAAGATTATTACCGCCATTTATTCCTGCAACTGTAACCGATGAAATAGTTGTGGTCGTAGGAGTATAACCACTACTTAAGGTTAAACCGTCTCCTGATTCAGCATTACTGGTCGCTGTGGCTCCAGATGATGTTGCCATAGTCAGTACAACAGCGTCATCATTCTGTCCAGTATCTCTGGTATTTGAGGTAATGGAAATATTCGCGCCTGAGCCTGAAACTGAATGACCACTACTAGAAAATGCATTACGAATAGCCGTCGCAATGGAGCTTGTTCCACCTGTCACAGATAGAGGGGTTCCCGAAAGGACATTTGTACCATCAATTGTAAAGTTATTAATGGTGGTCTGGGATACCGTTACACCGCCGGTCAGCGTTAATCCAGAGGTATTACTTGTGGCTGTTGTGCCTGCATTATTCGTCATTCCTAATGAAATGGCTTTACCATTTTCAGAGGCGTCTTTGTTTTTTGAGGAGATAGTGATGTTTGCTCCAGAACCAGAAACGGTGTAATTGCTACTTGAAAACGCGTTCCGAATTGCTGTTGCAATTGCGCTTGTTCCTCCTGTCACAGATAACGGAGCTCCGGACAGAACACTGTTACCATCTACCGTTAAAGAATTAATTGTGGTTTGTGAAGCATTTATCGCTCCGCTTACATTATTCGTATTTGCAGACGCGTCTCCCGATGTAGAAACTGTTAAAACTGTATTATTTTGAGACTCATCTTTAGTGGTTGATGTAAGAGTAATCGTGCTACCTGATCTTGATGCTGTGTAGCCTGATACAGAGATTGCATTCATTACGTTTTGTGCAGTAGTGCTATTGTTTCCATTATGTGTTACCGCGGATGATAAAATATTCACGCCACCAAGTGTAATTGAGTCAATTGTGTTTCCACCGCCATTGGAACCGCCTGTTATTTGAATTGTTCCAGTGGCGGCTGTTCCGTTAACCGCATCACCGATTGTCAAAGTATTTGTAGCTAGGGATCCATCAACTGCACCAGAAATTGTTATGGTTGTATTTGCCGCTGTTCCTGCATGTGCTCCAGAAAAGGACAACGATCCTGAGGCTTGTGCACCTTCAGTTGCGCTGGCAAGTGCTATAGTTCCCGATGCAAAAGTTCCGGGCGAACCTCCGGTTACATTGAACGTCGCTGTAGCTTTAGTGTAAAGCGCAGCCCCAGTCCTAGGTAAATAAGTACCGTTGGAAGACTTAACAGTTAGTTCACGCATGTTTTGTAACATTTCACCACTATTTGTTAGAACTTTTTCAGCTTTTTCCGCAAGACTAATTCCGTCTTTTATTGTTGATAAACTATTTTTTAATGCTGCAGAGTGGACAAGAAAACTATTTGCGATGGCTTCGCCTTCAAGGAAGTCTCCGGCACTGTTAAATTTTGTTCCTGAGGAAAGATTAGTAACTGCAGCATCCATATTCCGAGAATAATTACTGAGGTGCTGAGTTGAAAGGTGATTACTTACATTGGTGTTAATTACAAGGCTCATTGGTTACCTGCTCGTTTATTTCTTATTCACTCTCAGAAACGACTTTTTTACAAATTGTTTACAATGAATTTTTATTTTTTTTTTTATAAATTGGCATGGATCATGCTTTACTGGGCGCAAAAAATTTACGGCGCCAATGGCTTTAAGTCTGACTTTGAGTTAAGTATCGGTTTTAGCCTGCTTTGAAGGTTTTTTGTCAATAAATAAATAACAATAGCTGAGCAATACCGAGAGGATTAGGCAATAGCTTCCAGATTTAAGATTTACTTCGTAAAAGTAGGATAATTTGCCTCCAAAAATAAAAAAACTCAATAAAAAAATATCGACCATGGACAATTTATGTATTGGCCAATTAAATAAAAACCAGGAGGTGAAAAACCGCTGAACTATCTTTAGAAAAGGGAAGATTAAACCGAATGTAATTATCACTATAGAGAGTAAATATTCTTTGGCGCTAAAGAGCGTAGTAACGAGTGATATTATTGAAAACTGAGATGAAAAAAACCAAAATTCATCAATAGTGGCTAGCGGAAGGCAAACCCCAAGTATTAAAAGAACAAATTCAAAAATAAGTATAACTTTAAAAAAAATTTTTTTCTCTATTTTTTCAACTTTTAAAATTTATTTCTAGGCAAGAATACTCTCGATCAACCCGACCTTGTGCATCTCGAGATCGATAAACAAGGTTACTCCTAACTATCCCGCTGATACCTTTCTCTTGTTTTAATTTTTGCCCTACCGCTAAATACTGTAATCGAGCCTCACAGTCTTGTCGAGTTGAGTAGGAATCTGCCAAAATACTTGTTCCATATTGAACAATTTCAGGTTCCCCGTTTGACCAGACAGTCATGAGAATAACGATGAATATTTTCTCCATAAATAATTATAGACTTTTTTTGTGCAAAGCCAAAGGTTTTCATCAATATTGAAGTTATTTTTATAACTTGTAAAACTAAGCAATGTGTTCACGGATTTCTTGAATAAATCTTCCATATTGTTCTATTGGAAACATATGATTCGTAGATGGTATCACTTTGCAGGTTTCAACTTTTTTTGCTTTCTTTAAGAACTTCTGTGCAAACGTTGGAGATGCTTTTGAAGCAGTGTAAATGAAGGTTTTTACTGATAGGTCAATTATTTTGCTTGATAAAAATTCAAATTCACTTTCTTTAAAAATCAAGGCCTCAATATCGCGTGGGCAACATAGTGTTGCTCCTTGATCCGTTTCAAAAATTCCGTATTCGATATATTTTTGAAAAGAAATTTTATCCCATCCCTTGAAGAGGCGTTTTTGTGAAAGTTTTAATTCAGCTTCCATTCTCGTTGTCCAAATATTTACTCTCTTAGCCGCATTTTGGGCTAGATAAATTGTTTTAGGTTTTTGGAATTTTAACAGGCGTAAAGTTTTGCTGAACCTTGCAATAAATGGAGTGAAAAATACAGGGTCAGCCAGAATTAGCTTGGATATTTTTCCTCTTAAATTTGCCTCGGCTTTTATACAGATTGAAGCCCCAAATGAATGACCAGCTAAAATAATTGGTTTCTTATATTTGTGGTATAACACTGTTATTAGATTAACCAAATCATCAGTGTATTGCTCAAAAATTTTTTCAGCAACTGGGTGAGTTAAATTGCGATTTGTTCCGTGCGCTCTAGCGTCCCAGGCATATACGGTGCAAAAATTTGACAATTGACCCAAGAGATTTATGTACGCGGGCGCATGCAATCCATTACCATGAGACCAATGAATGACAGACGAATTTTTTGGCCCTTTAAAATACCAAACGTTGAATACCTCATCTTTTATTTTAATTTTTAATAATTTCATTGAAAAATAAATAACCTCATTCATCCAGAGTGATTTAGCAATCACAGTATGTTTAGTTTACTCAGCGGCGTATTGACAGAAAACATTCAACATCATTTCTGGCAGCTCACCGTCAAACTAAACCAATTTAAATACTTATTTTAAGTTGTTTTTTTATCATAACAATTTTACTCATTTGCTGGCTCGATTATCTTACACAGTGTGCAACCAGAGTGCGTCAACTGTTATCACGATCTCAGTTTCATTGCATATTGACGTACGCGCTGATTAATAATTACAGATTTAAAATATACATGTAGATGGAAGAAAACTGATTGATTTAAACTGGTAAAGTTCATAAATTTTACGATATTTAATTTTTCAAACCCTTTTTTT
>MDTB01030616.1_pt1 | contig 19875 bp, 13 predicted proteins | sample 811161 | NCBI WGS metagenome assembly MDTB01 (sample SAMN05326650, study PRJNA326480) | marine metagenome | isolation source: seawater | place: Mediterranean Sea | collected 2009 | reverse complement strand
TTCTGCAGGCGGCGTGCCGCCCGTAATGCGCCAGAATTGAACGTCACTGGTTTGCTCTGCCTTATCGCTAAAGCCTTGATGTTTTAAAATCACAGCTTCTAAAGGCAGCTGTGGTTCAAACCCCGCATGCATGTCTTTGGGCGCAGGGGCGCCGCCTGTTTTATAATCAATAATGATTTTATCGCCATGGGGCGTGTTATCAATGCGGTCAGCCGTGGCGCGCAGCGTAAAGCCGTGCCAGAGTATCTGCCCCGTGGTTTCAATTTGCCACGGGCGGTTACCTGCTTTGCGCCATGCGTTTTCATGGGCAATAAACCAGTTTAGGCCGCGCTCTAACCTTGGCCACCAGAAACTTGGAATATTCTGCGCTTCAGGCCAGTCGGCTTTTATTTCTTCGGCGAGGGCGAGGATTTTTGTCTCCGCGTCGCCGGGCATAACGTCAGGATGTGCTTTTTCAAATTCTTCTAAGACTTTATGCAAGAACTGCCCTTGGTCAAGGACGCTGGCATCTTCTTCAATTGGACGCAATTTATTCAGGCGTAAAATGTACCGTGCATATATGCTATAAGGGTCGCGCATCCATTTGCCGATACTGGTCACGGCAAGGTTTTTCGGGCGCGCGGAAGCGGGCGGGCGCGGCTCTGGCCTTGCACAGGGCCCTTGCAGCGCTGCGCTATCCTGCGCCATTAAGGCATCGTGCCAGTGATTTACTTCATCAAAACGCAGTTCTTCAATGTCCCGCCCCATAGCCTGCATCACCGCATTTAGCCGCAGCAGCCAGCGTGAACTGACGCTCGGCGCGCCGTCTTTACGCTCCGCGCGGGTGAAATAAACGGTGGGCGCGGTAAAGCATTGCACAAAATCATGCGCGGCCTGCCCGATGGATTGTTCAAGGGGAGGCAAACCAAATTCAGAGCGCATTGGGCGCGACATCCACGGGTCATGCCCCGGATCAGCAGGCCATGTGCCTTCATTGAGGCCCGCCAAAATCATCACATCGGCATGGATCATTCGCGCTTCTAACTGCCCTAATATTTGCAGCCGTGGATGTGTGCCATAAAGCGGGCGCACAGACAGCGCGCGCATTAACTGCACTAATATCGCCAAATACGACTCGCCATCAATTTTTGGTAAATTATAAACTTGGCGTTTCAGTTCAGATAAAAACAGCGCGATTTCTTCGCCGTCTTCGCCTGACCATAAACGCTCTGCGCCGCTTTTTTCGGGCTGGGCGGCAAGGGCTTCGGCGACGTTTATATGGGCGTTGAGCCAATCAACAAAATCATGCTTGCCGCTTTCAACCAAATCATAAAACGGCGCAGATTTTTCAGCGAGCATATCAACAAACTCATGGCATTTATCCGCCATTTCATCGCTGATTGTCTCGCGCTTTTTATCGTCTTCACCGTCGCGTTTGCGCTTAGCGTCTATGCGCGTTTTTAACCCATCAAAGCCTGATGGCGGCGCCGCTCCGCGCATAATATGCAGGTCAAAAATACTCGCCATATTGGCGATGTGCTTGTCTTCCATGCCGCAAGCGGCCAATTGATGGTGCATGAAATTTAAAAAATGCAGCGGGCGTAAGCGCTCCACCATAAAGGCAGCGCAGGTCTGAAGCCAGCTGCCGATACGCGTGTAATGCATCGGCGTGCCTGCGCTATCATCAAGTTGAATATCCCAGCGGCGCATCGCAGCGCCAATACGCCGCGCTAGGGCGCGGTCAGGCGTGACGACGATCGCCGTTTTTTTTGGATCTTGCAGCGTTTTTCGCAGAATAAGGCTGATTTTCTCCGCCTCTTCTTGCTCGGTTTTCGCGGTGATTAGCTGCATATCATCAAGCGCTGCGCCAAGCCTGTCTTTCAGTGCGCTATTATGTGGCGCGGATATTTGCGCCCATTGCCCGCAGGTTTCGGCAGGACGCATCATTTCACTGGCAAGCACGAAACGGTTTTTAATATGGGCGGGGCGGTTATCGCTATGGGCGCACTCGCCCCAAAGTGCGACATCTTTATATGATAAGCCAATCACCTGCAGTAATTTGTGAAAGACGGATTGCGGATGGGTGTCATCAAGGCTATCCCAGCTTGCGCTATCCATATGCGTATCAAGGCCGGGTAGAATAACCTCGCCGCGTGGCAGCTGCGCCACGGCATTTAACAGCGCCGCTGTGCTCGGCAGTGACCCTGTAATTCCTGCCGCAATGACGCTATGCTGCGGCGGTGTGTCGTGCCAAATTTTGATCAATAATTTAATCAAACGGTTGCGGCGATCCGCAGGGTCAAGGCAGCCTTCTTCGGCGAGAATAGCAGGCCAATGAACACGGATGATTTCTAAAAAATCGAGCGTGATTTGCCAATGCTCTGCGAATTCTTCGGCGACAAGTTTTGATAGCGCATCAAAGGATAAATCCTCGTTATGGACATTATCAATGAGCCGCGCGAGGGAATCGGCCAAAGCAACCGCCTGTTCAGGGCGGGTTTGATGATTGGGAATGCGCTGGACGAGCTGCGCCAATAATAAGCGGCGGCGGAGCGGCGATATGGCAGGTTTAATCGCCAAAATATCATCAATTTTACCAATCGCAATCGCGCTGAGTTTTAACTCGTCTTCATCCAAATCACCAATCGGGATCAGCTGCGGCAAAATAAATGGCGCGCCATCATTAATCCGTAAAAACGCATTGCGTAAGTTGCGGCAGGCGCGGCGGGTTGGCAGTAATATTTTTACTTCACGCAAAGCGAGCGTATCATCACCATAACGCGCCAAAAGGCCGCGCGCAAAGCTTTCTAAAAACGGTAGCGCCGCGGGGATGTTATAAACATTGGCTGTGCTTGGCGGGTTATCCTGCAGCATTTTGGCCCTCCCGATAATGGGCGTCAACGCGCTGTAAATCTTCCGGTGTGCTAATGTGATGCCAAAGCCCTTCGTAGTTCGCGGCATAAAGGCGATCATTTTCCTGCGCCTTATCCATCAACTCAAGGAAAGAGAAATAACCATCAGGGCTTTGCTCAAAAACGCGCGGGTGGCAAATGCGGATACCTGTAAACATGTGGCTGCCGCTTTTGTCTAAGCTGCGCTGCGCCTTGCCATTAGCGTCAATTGTGTAATCCCCATTTATCTCGTTGGCTTCAAAATCTTTGCAATCCATACAGAGTAAAAGAATATCCATTTTACTGGAATCCCATAGCGTCGCAAGTTGGCTCAATGCGGCTTTGTGGCTCTCCCTAGGGTCTTGCCACAACGCATCCCCATTAATAATGTAAAACGCTTCATCGCCAAAATGATGCAGGGCTTTTTTTATGCCGCCGCCAGTCTCTAAGCGTTCATCTTCATGGGAAATAATGATTTTTGCGCTATCAATTGTCTTTAAATGATTTTGCAGTATCTCAGCGCAATATGATGTGTTAACGACAATCTCGCATACGCCGTGGGCGACAAGCTCAGCAATCGCATAATCAATAATCGGCTGACCGTTCACAGGGACCATGGGTTTTGGCATTGTGTCGGTATAAGGGCGCAGGCGTGAGCCTAATCCCGCGGCGAGTATGAAAGCTTTTTCTATCATCATTTAGTGATACTGGAGCGCCGGTCTGTGGTCAATCCGCTATTGTGAAAATACGGCTGTTTTCCGCATCTGATGCGCCTCCATCAGGGGTGATGTTTATGCGCATCGCATTTTTCGGCGTATATGCGCCAAGGCGCTCAGGCCATTCTATCAAACAGATATGCTCTGCAGTTGCATCTTCCCAATCAAGCTCCCAAATTTCATCGGGGCTTTCTAGGCGGTAAAGGTCAAAATGCCAAATCTCGCCTTTGGGGGTATCGTAACTTTGCACCAAGGTAAATGTCGGGCTTGGCACTTCCATCTCGGCCTCGCCTGCGAGGTGGCGAATAAAGGCGCGGGCAAAGCTGCTTTTGCCCATGCCAAGCGTGCCTTCAAGCAAAATGACGCGCGGCGGGCTTGTGCTGTCGGCAATTTCACGGGCAAGCGCCTCGGTTTCCTTTAAGCTATGGACATTAACGCTGCGCATTACTATATTTACTCCGCATATAAATTTTATTCGCCGCCGCGCATTTGGCGCACGGCTATTTAGAAAGATACCATGACAGAGCAAAAAGTCATCAAAGATGTTGCAATAATTGGCGCAGGCCCTGTTGGCCTGTTTGCGGTGTTTGAATGCGGGATGCTCGGTTTTAGCGCCCATGTCATTGATGCGCTGCCTGAAATTGGCGGGCAATGCACCGCGCTTTACCCTGAAAAGCCGATTTATGATATACCGGGCTTTCCATCCGTGCAGGCCGAAGATTTAATCCATAATTTAGAACAGCAAGCCGCGCCGTTTGCCCCTGAATATCACTTGGCTCAGCAAGTGCAAAATGTTGCGCGTGAAGGCGATATATGGCGCATTGAAACATCAAAGCAAAGCGCGCTTTATGCACGCGCCATCATCATTGCCGCTGGCGCGGGCGCATTTGGCCCGAACCGTCCGCCATTAACAGGCATCGAAGAATATGAAGAACATTCTGTCTTTTATGCTGTGCGTAATAAAGAGCGTTTTCGTGATGCGCATATTGTCATTGGCGGCGGCGGTGATAGCGCGATTGACTGGGTGCTTTCATTGGTCGGTATCGCGGCACATATAACATTGGTTCATCGCCGTGATAAATTTCGCGCTGCGCCTGATATGGTCGCAAAGGTCAAGGCGCTCGCCGAGCAAGGCAAAATCACCCTCGCTACGCCCTATCAATTAAAGGGGCTAGAAGGCGCAAGCGGTAAGTTAAGCGGCGTGATAATCGCTGATTTAGAAGGCGTGCAAAAAACAATAGCGGCGGATTATTTGTTGCCGTTCTATGGCCTTGCCACGGATCTCAGTATTGTCAGTAAGTGGGGGGTAGATGTTGAGCATCACCATATCTGCATTAATCCACGCAATGCGCTGACGAATATTGATGGCATTTATGCGATTGGTGATGTTGCGACATATGAAGACAAGCTCAAGCTCATCCTCACAGGGTTCGCCGAAGCGGCGCAGGCCGCGCATAGTATATATCAGCAATTAAAGCCAGATACGCCGCTGCATTTTGAATATTCGACAACAAAAGGCGTGCCTTAAAGCTCCCGCAGTTTAGCGGATCAAGCGATATGTCACGCAAGGCAAAGGTTTAGTTGTGCCATCGGGCAGGGTTGAGGTGCCTGATTTTGCTATGCCTGTAATTTGATAGGGCTCTCCGTCACTTAAAATCTGTACGGCTTTTTCTAAATCTTTTTGCGTGATTGGTTTTAGCTTCCCATATGCTTCTGCGGCGTGATGTGCTAAATACTCGGCTTGTTCTGGCGTTCTTGGAACAAGCAAAGGCGCCGTGCAGGCAGTGAAGCTGTTTGACAGCTCATCGGAATTATCATTCGTTAAACTATATATTGCGGCGGTTGATGCGGCAATAAAAGCGATGCCTAAATAGGCGCTGCGTGTATTCATTATTTATCCTCCCATTTATTATTTGCTGATAATAGGTGTTTTTAATTTTTATGTCAATATTGTTTGACATAAATATAAGCTTGTGCTAATTAAAAGCGCCATGAAGTTAAAACGTGTATTTGATATTGCTACAAGCGCGGCCTTAGCCGCTTTATCACTCCCTATCTTGGCGGGGGCGTACGCTGCCATGGCACTTTCTTTGCGTGAAAACCCGATTTATAAACAGCGCCGTATCGGTCTCAATGGGCAAGACTTTACCATCTATAAAATTAAATCTATGCGTAATGATTTTGACTTAGATGGCAATGCTTTACCTGATCGTGAGCGCATTACAAGAATGGGCAAAATATTGCGCGCCAGTAAAATTGATGAATTGCCGCAGTTTTTTAACGTGCTTGCAGGGGATATGAGCATCGTTGGCCCGCGCCCCGCGCCGCGATATATGGATGCACTCGCTAATGATCCTCTGCGCCATAGCGTTAAACCTGGCCTTACCGGTATTGCGCAGCTGGCCTGTCAGGGGAAGCTGACGGATGAAGAGATACTCGCCTATGACCACCAATATGTAGCGCAGCAAGGCTTTCGTAAAGATTTGCAGATCATTGCGCAGACCCCTGTGACGATCATCAAAAATCTCCGCGCCCCAACATATCGCGAAACAGGGCAGGAACATAAGCTGTAAGAGCCGTTAAGATTAAGCTGAGTGCATAATTACATCCAAGAAATCATCACCATAACGCCCAAGTTTTGATGAGCCTACCCCAGGGATTAAGGAAAGATCGGTTGGTGTTTGCGGCTTAATTTTCGCCATATGGATCAGCGTTTTATCATGGAAAATAACATAAGGCGGTATGTTTTGCGCCTTGGCAAGCTCGGCGCGTTTTGCACGCAGCGCTTCAAATATGCTCTGATCTTGCTCTGAGGTAAGCATACGTTCTATCATGCCTGCTGACTTTTCAGAGCGTGATGATCTCACAGATTTATCAACCCGCAATGCGATCTCTTGTTTTTGTTTAATAAAGGCCGCGCCTTCTGGCGTGATTTTTAAAGAGCTATATGATTCCATATCAACACTTAACAGGCCGTGGGCGTGAAGCTGACGGAAAATGGATTGCCATTCTTTATTGCTATGCTCTTCGCCTTTTTTCCAAATGTTGAGCTTATCATGACCAAAGCGTTTGGTTTGTTCCGTATCTTTGCCGAGTAGGACGTTGATTGTATGTGCTACGCCAAAGCGCTGGCCTGTGCGGTAAACGGCAGAAAGTGCTTTTTGCGCGGCTAATGTGCCATCAAAACTCTCTGGTGGAGTTTTGCAAATGTCGCAATTATCGCAAGGCTCTAAATCGTCCCCAAAATAATTCAGCAAAATTTGACGGCGGCAGCGCAAAGCTTCGCAGTAACCAAGTAATGCTGAGAGCTTTTGTTTTTCGACATATTTTTGTTCTTGCGTCGCGTTTGAGCTTTCAATCATCGCGCTTCTTAAGGCAACATCTTGCATGCCGTAAGTCATCCATGCTTGCGCGGGGAGGCCATCGCGCCCTGCGCGCCCTGTTTCCTGATAATAAGATTCAATGTTGGATGGCAGGTCTAAATGTGCAACAAAGCGTACGTCAGGTTTGTTTATGCCCATGCCAAAGGCGATTGTCGCCACGACAATGACTTGTTCTTCTTTTAAAAAACGTTCCTGCGTTGTTGCGCGCGCCGCATCGCTTAAGCCTGCATGATAAGGCATGGCGTGATAGCCTTGTTCTTTTAGCCATTCGGCTGTTTGTTCAACCTTTTTACGTGACAGGCAGTATATAATGCCGCTATCCCGCGCGTGGTGGGTTGAAATAAAGCGCTCTAAATCTTTTTTAGGATTACTTTTTGGTGTGACAATATATTTAATGTTGGGGCGGTCAAAGCCGCTGATAAAGGTGGCATCCTCATCAATGGACAAAACGCCCAAGATGTCCTTGCGTGTACGCTCATCCGCCGTGGCGGTAAGCGCAATGCGCGGAACGTGAACAAAACGCGCCGCTAAAACTTTAAGTTGTGCGTATTCCGGTCTAAAATCATGCCCCCATTGCGATACACAATGGGCTTCGTCAATGGCGAAGAGGTTGACTTTACACTGGTCTAATATATCAAGGAAGCCATCTGAAAGTAGGCGTTCTGGCGAGACATAAAGTAAATCAATGCCGTCATTATGTAGCTGCGCAATGATCTGGCGGCGCTCTTCAGTCGGCGTGGTTGAGTTTAGTGTGGATGCCCGCACGCCTACTTCTCGCATCTGCATGACTTGGTCTTGCATTAGCGCAATAAGCGGCGAGATAACGATTGTGCAGCCCGCTAAAGCAAGGGCGGGAATTTGATAGCAAAGCGACTTTCCGCCGCCTGTTGGCATAAGAACAAATCCGCTTTTACCGGCTATGACGTGGTCAATAACATCGCCTTGGTTTGAGCGAAAATCGTCATAACCAAAAATATCTTTAAGGATTTTCTGCGGCGCAGCGCCGATTAACTGTGTTTCCATAGCTTTACGTTAAGCCAAGGCGCGGTTGATAGCGATGAAATTCAATTAATGCGCAGCGCTTTTCTGTGGCTAAGTTAAGCGCGGCGTGCGGATCGTTGGGCTATGTTTGTTTGCTGTCTAAAAAATCATCTAGCCATTGCCTGTTGAACTGCGAAGGGAAGGCGCGCTTTGCTTCGCCCCATTGTTCAATCTGTAATATATACTCTTCTTGTGGCATTTCATAAGCGCCAAAACGCATCAAATGGTCAGTGATGAACTGGGCATCGAGCAGCTTATAATCAAAATGTTTTAACAAGGCGCATAAATGCACGAGCGCGACCTTGCTCATATCACGCTGGGCTGTGAACATGCTCTCACCGCAAAAAATAGCGCCGAGGGCGAGGCCGTAAAGGCCGGCAACTAATGTGTCGTCGCGCCAGACTTCTAAGCTATGGGCGTGGCCGCGCCGGTGCAGGGTCTCAAACCCCTTTTTTATGGGGCGGTTGATCCATGTGTTCTCTCGCCCATCGGCGGGGGTGGCGCAGGCATCAATCACAGCAGGAAAAGCGTGGTCGATTTTGATCTGATAATCATTTTTGTTGATACGTTTTTTTAAGCTTTTGGGAATGTGCAGCGCGTTAATTGGAATAATGCCGCGCATTTTGGGCTCAATAACCATGACTTGTGGGTCGTCAGCGCTTTCAGCCATGGGGAATACGCCTTGGCGGTAAAGCATCATTAATACATCAGCAAAATCTTCGGTCATAATATTGAGTATAGCATGTTTACGCGTATGAGATAAACCGCATCGGCGTATCTTAATGGTCTTCGCCAGCTATAAGGCGTGTACAATACGCAGTATAAGGGCTGTTAGGCAACTTTTCTGACTGCGTCAGCTTGGTCTTGCGCGCTTCTATCATCTTTGTGGTCTATGTCTTCCATCATTTCAATGGTTACAGCTTCGCGGCCTTTAGGTACATCTTTAACCGCCATTTTAATGCGCTGCCCAGGGGTCAATACATCAATGCCATGTTTTTCAAGGCAGGTTTTATGGACAAAAACATCTTTTTGGCCATCATCAGGAATGATAAACCCAAAACCTTTATCAGGTTTGTACCATTTAACAATCCCCTGCATACCATTGAAACCAGATTTTTGGACCAGTTCTTCTGAATTTTCGCCAGGCATAAGGCCGGGGTCGATAAGCGCTTTGACCTTGCGTACCATTGCGCCTTTTTCACCATAGCCAATGTCACATATAAGTAATGCGCCTTCGCCAATAGTCTCAATTTCGGCCTTTTGTAATGTGGTAATATGTAAGAATGCATCGACATCTTTGTTTGACGGGACAACGAATCCAAAGCCTTTGGGTTGGTTGAACCACTTTAATTTGACTTCAACATCTTCGTCTAAATAATCATCAACTATGTCCGCGCCATACTCCATCGGGTTTTGTCCCATAATGTCGTTGGACCTTTTAACAACTATGACCATCATTGCCTCCCTTGCAAATTAGTCACTAAATAAAATTAGTAAATATAATAAAAATAATTTAGTGCAAAATAGCTAACCTTCTTAATGCGAAGGCTTCTTTACTTAGAGAAATATTAACCACAAATACAACTTAGAGTCTAGGAAATTATGTATATTAGCTATGCGTTATATAGATGGCTCGCATTATGTCATTGTTTTTAATGTGGTATTCAATGCTCTGTGCATACATATTTCGATAAAATTAATAACATTTTCACAGATGTGATAGTATAATAACGAAGTATATTTATATTTTTAAGGCTATAAAACGCAACGCATGCCCTGCTTCTAAATGAGAGTTTCCTTAACATACGGGGCATTTTTGAGGAAGAATTAATGACAGAGAATAACGACAATAAAAACCAAGCTTCCGCACCAAATAAAGATCATCTCTGGATGAAATCTTATCCTGAGCATCTTAACTGGGAAGATCGTATAGAGATTAAACCTATATATGAGATGATGGAAAAAACGCGCGCGGAATATGGTGATCGGCCTGCATTCGATTTTCTAGGAAAAAAATATAAATGGAGCGAAATGGCAGACCTTGCCGACAGGCTTGCACGCGGTTTGCAAAATTTAGGTGTGAGCAAGAACTCTAAAGTCGGTATTTTTCTACCGAACTGTCCGATGTTTGTTGTTGCTTTCTATGCGATTACAAAAATTGGCGCAACGGTGGTGCATTATAATCCGCTTTATTCCAGCAAAGAGCTGCGGCATCAAATTGAAGACAGCCATACAGATTTAATGATTACGGCTGATTTAAAAATGCTGCATGATAAAATGCTAAAAATGCTCTCTTCAACACGTCTTAATCAGCTGATTATCTGTCCGTTTACCGATATGCTGCCATTTCCTAAAAATGTTTTGTTTAAGACATTAAAAAAGGGCGAGCTTGCTAGCGTGCCGAATGATGATCGTCATTTTCCATTAGAAAAAGTACTGCAAAATGATGGTAAGATCCGTCCTGTGAAGATTGACCCTTATAATGATGTTGCGTTGCTGCAATATACAGGGGGAACCACTGGCGTACCTAAAGGCGCGATGCTAACCCACGCGAATATTGTCGCGAATGTGACGCAATGCGTAGAATGGTGTAAGGAAACGCCGCGTGGCAATGGTAAAATGGTTGGCGTATTGCCGTTTTTCCATGTATTTGCCTTAACCGCTGTGATGAATTTTTCTGTCTATGCGGGGTTAGAGATTGTTGCCCTACCGCGGTTTGATTTGAAGCAAACATTGAAATTGATTCATAAACACCGTCCGCAGATTTTCCCCGCTGTACCGGCGATTTATAACGCCATTAATAACTGCGCTGATATCGATAAATATGACTTAACGTCAATTATGTTCTGTATTTCTGGTGGCGCGCCGCTGCCTGTTGAGGTAAAGGCGAATTTTGAAAAACGTACGGGCTGCGTTGTTGTCGAAGGCTACGGCCTGACCGAAGCGTCGCCTGTTATATGCGTCAACCCAACCGAAGGGGTAAATAAACCCGGATCAATCGGTATGCCTATGCAAAACACCGATGTCAAATTATGGGACAAAGATAAACCAGGCCAAGAAGTAAAAGCAGGCGAGCGCGGCGAGCTTGTCGCTAAAGGCCCGCAAATTATGAAGGGCTACTGGGAAAACGAAGACGCAACCAAGGACACAATCATTGATGGTTATTTGCGCACAGGCGATATTGCGACCATGGATGAAGATGGCTATTTTTTCATTGTTGATCGTATCAAAGATATGATTATTACCAATGGTTATAATGTCTATCCGCGTAATGTTGAAGATGCGATTTACCAACATCCAAATGTTGAAGAATGTATTGTTGCGGGCTTGCCTGACGAAGATCGCGGTGAGATTATCAAGGCGTGGATCAAACCGAAAGAGGGGCGCAGTATAAGCGAAGAAGATTTGCGCAGCTTCCTTAAAGAGCATTTGTCGCCAATGGAAACGCCGAAATTAATTGAAATTCGTAATGAAGCTTTGCCCAAAACGATGATCGGTAAATTGTCACGCAAAGACATTGTCGCAGAAGAATTGCAGCAACAAGCCGCAGAATAAGAATTGAGTAAAGAATAAGCGCTTAGAAAAACAGCCCCGCATTTGATGCCGAGGCTGTTTTTTATGTCTAAGATATATCTATGCGCGCTTTATACGGGCGTAAAGCCGTGTAGCGATGCTTTGTTACGCAGCATGTCCATATTGATTTTATAAGACTTGTTGCTCAAATCACGATCGCTCCAACCAGCATTAAATACCTCGGCTATATTTTGCTTAACGAGCAGGTCAATACTGACGTTTACGGCGTTAAGTGCGCCCTCAAGCTTGCCATTGTTAAGGCCTTTTGTGTCGAGAATCTGTGCAGATACGGGCGCACCTGTTTGTTCTTGATGCCATGCATCAATTTGTTCATAGGCTGCGCGCGCAAATAGCGGCGTAAGGTAATAGGTGGATTTGCTCATAACGGCTCCTGTGCATATTTATTATGGAATAAGCACATAACCACGGCGGCGTTAATCTGTCAATATGCCTTACCCACCATAAAGCGCACGCAGGCGCTGCTCAACAATAATTAACATGCCAATATCGACCTTTGCTGAAGCGCGTATTTCTGAAAAAACACGTTCAACAGCAATTGCCTGGCCTTCATGACGGTCAATCCAATCACGAACGCTTTGAATGGTGGCTTTGTCTTTTGCTTGTTTTTGTTGATGCTTAATATGGCGCAGAATATGAACGGCTAAACCTGTCTGGCAAGAATAAAGTTGATCGATTAATCCATCTAAGGCCTCCGCATTCCATTTATTGTTCACGGGCAGCATTTTTGCTTGCTGACGCAGCCATTCTAAATGAAAGACCTCACCAATTTGGTAGAAAGTCTGTGCGGCGGCATTAATTTCAGATGTACTGTCCAGCGCAACGCGAATAATATCGCAAGCTGAGCCGAGCGCGGGGATTGCTGCTATATCCTGCGCAATATCTGCGGGCAGCCCGTCAGTGACAAGCTCATTAAAGCGCGCTTCCATGCGTTCTTTCTCATTGTCACTTAGTACTTTATCAAAGGATTGGCGCAGCTCCATAACCCCTAGGCTGAAACTTTTAATATCTGAAGAGACATCCAAAGGCTTACCCAGTTTGGTCAGAAGCCATGTGGTTTCACGCTCGACAAGCTGGACGACAATATCCATTGCTTTGATTTGCGTGTGTGCGGGAACTGTGTTGTCTAGCCCCTCAATGCGCTGCCATAGATCTTGTAGGCCAAAGGCTTCGCGCACGATCAGATAGGCTTTTGCGACTTCTGCTGGTGGCATACCTGTTTTAATAACACGGCTACGTACAAAGTCAGGACCCATACGGTTAATGACGCTGTTCGCGATACGCGTTGCAATAATCTCGCGACGCAGCCTGTGGTGTAAAATTTCTTCCTTATAGTCTTTTTGAATTGGTTTCGGGAAGTAATCAATTACCCAATAAGCAAGCTCTGGTGCATCAAGAAAATCGCTTTCTAGCAGTTTCTGTGTAAAGGCAATCTTTGCATATGATGAGAGTACGCCAAGTTCAGGGCGGGTAAGGCCTTGTCCTGCGCGGCGACGCAAATCAATTTCTTCGACGCTAGGTAGAAACTCTAAGCTGCGCTGCATTGCGCCTGTGCTTTCAAACTCATCAATAAGCGCGGCATGGGCTTGCAAATGCTCCTTCGCCTTATATTCAGTGAGCGAGATTGCCTGCGCTTGTTGGTAGTTATGTTTCAGCACCAAATGCGCAACTTCATCGGTCATTTTGGCCAGTAATGTATTGCGTTTTTTCAGTGTTAAGCTCGTTTTTTCATCTCGCATAACTTCATTAAGCAAGATTTTGATATTTACTTCATGGTCAGAAGAATCCACGCCGCCTGAATTATCAATAAAGTCAGCGTTAATGCGCCCGCCAGCTTGGTCATATTCAATGCGGCCAAGCTGCGTCACGCCAAGGTTTGCACCTTCGCCAATCACGCGTGCACGCACTTCGCTGCCGTTAATACGGATAAGGTCGTTCGCTTTGTCGCTAGCATCGCCGTGACTTTCGCTTCCCGCCTTAATATATGTCCCAATGCCGCCAAACCAAAGTAAGTCTACTTGGGCTTTTAATATGGCTTTCATTAATTCATGCGGGGTCACTTTATCAGCATCGATGCCGAAGGCTTTTTTGATTTGCGGGGTCAGTTCCAATATCTTATCGTCGCGCGAATAAATGCGCCCGCCCTTGGAGAGCAGCTTGGTATTATATTGATCCCAGCCCATTACGCCATCAAACAGGCGTTTGCGTTCTGTGAACGACGTTGCAGGGTCAGGGCTAGGGTCGCAGAAAATATGCAGATGGTTAAATGCGCCTTTCAAACAAATATGTTCAGAAAGCAGCATGCCATTGCCAAAGACATCGCCACCCATATCCCCAACGCCGACGACACTGAAATCTTGGCTTTGTGTGTCATGAGCAAACTCACGGAACAGGCGCTTGACGCTTTCCCATGCGCCGCGCGCTGTAATGCCCATCTTTTTATGGTCATACCCCGCCGAGCCGCCAGAAGCAAAGGCGTCGCCAAGCCAGTGGTCGCGCTCCAATGAAATTTCATTCGCTATATCAGAAAATGTCGCAGTGCCCTTATCGGCAGCAACAACCAAATAAGGATCGTCATTATCGCGGCGCACCACCATTTTTTGTTGTACGACGCGCTTACCAACGCGGTTATCAGTAATGTCGAGCAAGCTGCGGATGAATAATTTGTAACACGCAATGCCTTCGGCAAGATAAGCTTCTCGGCCTCCTTGTTGTGGTGGCTTCTTAAGAACGAAACCGCCTTTAGCGCCCATCGGTACAATAACCGCGTTTTTAACGAGCTGTGCTTTCATTAGGCCAAGTACTTCGGTGCGGAAATCTTCATGGCGGTCAGACCATCTTAGGCCGCCGCGCGCAATAACGTCGCCGCGTAAATGTATACCTTCAAGGCGCGCTGAATAGACAAAAATCTCACGATATGGACGCGGTTCTGGTAAGAACGGGATTTTACGAGAATCAAGCTTTATCGCTACGGTGGGCTTATAGGGCTCGTCTTTTGTTGAAATAAAGAAGTTTGTCCGCAGCGTTGCGTCAATTAATGTGAACATGGCGCGTAAGATGGTGTCATGGTCGTATGAATCAACAGTTTCCATGCTGTGGTCAAAAGCGAGCGCTGCTCCAGCGGCTTTCATCGCCGCATCTTTTTTATTCTTCGGGTCAAGCCAAGCATGGAAAAACTCGCTGAGGTTTTCTGCGATTTTTGGATAGCTCGTCACGGCATTTTCGATATAAGGCTGCGAATAAGAAAAACGTGTTTGTTTTAAGTAACGTACATATGTGCGCAAAATTGTAATGCAGCGCCAGCTCATATTTGAACTGATCAGCAAGCGGTTGAGGGTATCGTTCTCCATCTCGCCGCTCCATATTTTATGCAGCGCTTCTTCAAAACGTGATTTGGCAGCATAAAGCGCTGTTTCTTTAAGCAAAGCAGAGTCTTTCGGCTCCATGGTTAAATCATGGATCCAGTACACTTCGCCCGTGCCGTCTTGCAGTTTCACTTTTACCGGATGTTCGGAAATAATCCGCAGGCCAGCATTTTCCATGATCGGCAGCATATCAGATAGGGCGATGGGGGATTTTTGACTGTAAATTTTAACGCCCCAATGCGGCGCTTTTTCTGTTGCGGGCTGCCAGTATAAATCAACGGCTATGGACTTACCCTGCCGTGCTTCTTCAAGTTTATCTATATCGGATGCGGCATCCATCAAGCTGTAAGAATCGCGATATGATAGTGGGAAGGCTTCGCCATATTTATCGATAAGTTCGACGACATGGGCTTCATCATGCAGCGTGTTTTCCAGCAAGGTATGAGTCAGGCGTTCGCGCCATAATTTACCAATTTCCTGTAATTTGGCTTCAATTGCACAATTGTCAAATTTGGGGGCGTTGCGTTTCTTATGGTGAATTGTATATAAAACGCGGCAAAGTGATGAATCGTCCACTTGCGATGTATAATTGGTACATTCGCCGCCAAGCTCTTTTTCTAGAATGCGCTGGAATTTAAGGCGCATACGCGTTGAATAACGGCTGCGCGGAATATAAACAAGGCATGAGATATAGCGGCCAAAAGGGTCTGTGCGCGTGTAAAGCGCAATGCGCTCGCGTTCTTGCAGGCGTAAGATACTGCGGCAAATTTTGGTGAGTTGTTTAATGTCCGTCTGGAATAACTCATCGCGCGGGTATTTTTCCAAAATATGGCGCAGCGCCTTGTCATTATGCCCGCCCATATTATAACCGGCTGTGTTAATAACAGTGTCGGCTTTTAGGCGCAGATAAGGGATGCTTTGAATACTGCGTGAATAGGTCACGGATGTAAACAAGCCAATAAATAACGCTTCGCCCGTAACATTGCCTTTATCGTCAAATAATTTAACGGCAATCGCATCTAGCGGGACGCGGCGGTGGACGGTAGACTTTTTGTTCACCTTGGATACGCTAACAGGTGGCTGTGACTTGCGCAGCATTTGCAAAGCGGGCGGCAATCCATCATCATTATCATCAATATAAACAGGTGTTTTTTCACGCAGAACACCAAGGCTTTCACCCTTTACAGCGTGACTTTGTACGTTTTTATCTTTGCCTGAAAATGTATATTCGCGATAGCCCAAAAAGGTGAAGTTGTCTTTATAAAGATATTCAAGGAAGTTTAAATATTCTTCAATTTCGTGTTCAGGATAATCTGTGGGGGCTAGGCTGAGTGATTTTTGACATGCGCGTAACCTGACGCGCATTTTTTGCCAATCATCTGTTGCCGCTTCAACGTCATTTAAAATACTTTTAAGCCGTGCCTTTAAAGGGGCGACATTGCTATGTGCGACATAGCTGTTGAGTTCAATATGCAAATGGCCTTGCGCGTAGCTTGTCTCGCTAGGCTCAGTTAAATAGCATATGCCGTCTTTCGTTTTATCCATATGAAAGGCGGTATGGACACTCAAATTAATGACAAGGCCTTGCGCGGAAAGTTCGGATGCTATGGAATCAAGCGTAAATGGACGGTCATCTGTGATCACTTCGATGACTGTGCGTTTGACGCGGCGCTCATCAAGATCCTTTTCGATTGTTTTAATCTCAACATAGTCGCGGCGCGCACGCTTAATGCCTGCTTCATAATGGCGGTGGCCAATATCGGCAATCTCATCGGGGTCAAGCGATGTGATGTCTTCACTGGGGATTTGCTTGTAAAAATCCTCTATAAACTGTTTTTCGGCCTTTGCTGTTTTCTTAGGAAGGGTCGATAAAGCGCTTTTGATAAGTGAAGAGGCGATCATGGCGGTACCTTTGTAAATGAGTATATACGCGATATGTGATATATGTTCACGGAAGTCAACATATGTATAAGAAATAGGCGTTGTTGGATAAAGCCCGCAAGCATGTAACCAACATCCTAAGATACCATGTAGATTTACGGATGCAAGAAAACATTATGTTGCGCCTGCGTAAGGATTTTGCAGATAATTCGATCGCTAATCTTTGAAAAAAGATGACGCGTACTATATAATGATATATAAGGTTATATGTTTTATTATTCTATTGATGGAGAAAACAAATGAACAATATTAACCCTGATCGTTTTTCAGGTACAAATACATCTGCTGTATCATATGATGCAGGGTTGAAATCTCATATGAACCGCGTCTATGCGCGTATGTCATTTGGTGTTTTGCTTAGCGCTGTCGTATCTATATTTATGGCGAATAGCCCAGAGCTTTTGAAATTATTTTTAAGTGGCCCGCAGGCTTATATCGTGATGTTTGCGCCCGTCGCAATTGTATTCTTTGGCTTTAATCCGGCGCGTATGTCATCAAATACATTGCGTTTGTCGTTTATTGCGATATCGGTGCTTTACGGTATTAGCTTTTCTTCGATTTTCTTCATGTATAATATTGGTGATATTTCGCGCGCATTCTTGCTTGCAACCATTATGTTCTCAGGCTTGAGTATTTTTGGTTACACAACAAAACGTGATTTAGGCCCATTGGCAACATTCGCATTTATGGGTGTTCTTGGCGTATTCGCGATGAGTATTCTTAATGGCTTCTTCTTTAAAAATGAAGGCCTCGCGGATATTATTTCACTTGTTTCTATTGTTGCTTTCGCAGGCGTCACCGCTTGGGAAACACAAAACATGAAACAATTATATAACGCAGCGAATGGCGATGAAGGCAATAGCCGCATTGCATGGTCTGGTGCGTTAACGCTCTATATCAGCTTTGTTGCAATTTTTATGAATTTGCTACGCTTTATGGGCGGCGGTCGCGATTAAGCCACGCTTAGTCATTTTAAATGAATATAAAAACCTAGTGGCTCGCGCTGCTAGGTTTTTTCTTTTGCGCTTGCATTGCATAAAAAAATCTCTTATCTTGCTTCCATCTTATCCATGGATAAGGGCCCTTAGCTCAGCTGGGAGAGCGCTTCGCTGGCAGTGAAGAGGTCAGCGGTTCGATCCCGCTAGGGTCCACCATTTTCACCTTGTAAAATTGTGAAGACGCGGGGTAATCGACCTGCCATCTTTAAAGGCTTGTTCGCTGGGATAATCTACGCGAGATCAAGAGACCTGTTTTAATCTGTTTCTTCGCCATGACGACGCGGCGCAATCTCATCATTAATAATGTCATTTTTGAAGCGAGTTTTTTTGACGTTGCTGCACTTAATCAGCCAAACTGTACCGGCTATGCCTGCACAGAGCGATGCTGCTAATATAGAGAGCTTGGCTTGCTCTAGCATCTGAGAGCCAGCCTCAAAGCTAATATTGGCAATCAGCAGCGCCATTGTGAACCCCATCCCTGCAAGTAAAGCAAGGCCGAATATATCGGGCAGCGTTAGGCCTTCAGGTAGCTTACCGCCACAAAAACGAACAGCAAACCATGTGCATGCTGTCACGCCTATGGGCTTGCCGACAAGCAATCCAAAGAAGATGCCGAGCACGACAGGAGAAAATAATATGCCATCTAAATTCTGCACACTTAAAACAACGCCAGCGTTAAACAGCGCAAATAACGGTAGGACGTAAACGGTAACGCGTGGCTTTAACCTGTGTTCCCACGCTTGCAGTGGTGTTGTTGCTTTGCTAGCCATTTCGCGTATTTCCTGCAATAAATGGTGCTGTTTTGGTGCTTTTAAAATATCACCTTCCTGATTCCCAACGTGATCCATCATAAACAGCAGTGCTTTGGCGCGGCGTATAAAGCCTTCTTGTAAGACTTTTGGTCGGGCAGGTACGGCAATGGCAATCAGTATCCCAGCGACGGTGGCATGTACGCCAGATTCAAAAACGCAGTACCAGAGTATGATGCCAAGCAATGTATAAATACCAGTATGGCGTACGCCTGAGACATTACACAGCAATAAGGCCGAAAAAATAATCGCAGAATAACCTGTCATTACCAAATCAAAGCCATGTGAATAGAACACGGCAATAATCATCACAGACCCTAAATCGTCAAAGATGGCCAATGCAGCAAGAAAAGCGAAGCTCATGGGCGATGCATGACGCGTCAACAGCGCAAGCGCACCTAGGGCAAAGGCGGCATCCGTAGCCATAGGAATCGCCCAGCCATGCGCATACGCGCCGCCATGGTTAAACGCGATATAGACCAAACCCGGTAATATCATGCCGCCCGCAGCCGCGAAAAGAACGGTAATAGATTGTTTAAAATGGCGCATTTCGCCGACAAGCATTTCGCGTTTTAACTCTAAGCCAATATATAAAAAGAATACCGCCATAAGACCGCTGCTTATCCATTCATGAATGGGGAGGGCAAATTGATGGTTTTCTAAAAACAAGCCAAATGAATATTCCGCAATATGATGAAAGCTTTCGCTTAGCGGGCTGTTGACAATAATCATGCCAAGGACAGAGGCGATCGCCAAGAAGATACCGGTGGCGATTTGGTTGTGGGTGAATTTTTCTATTGGAGAGAGCAGTTCTTCGACATGCTCCTCGATTTGTGTCTTTGGCGAAAGGTAATGCGGCACCTTTGAAAATATGCCCATAAAAAATAAACCCTTTTATCTATGTTAAAAATAATGCCGAGCGCACGGCCAACGCTTGCACATATACTATTGTTCCATAGATGTGGTAAAAGGCGAGTAAATTTTAGATAGAATGCTGCATATTTCAGGTTGAGCGGATGTTGTGTCTACGTAGCTTATACTTGACATAAGATTGGCGCTGTGCTTTGTTGGGTTTATAAAAATAAATATAAAAAATATAAACAGGGCAGGGTCTACAATTGACCGAAAAATATACAAAAGAACGTCTTCGCAAGAAGGGCG
>MDTB01208622.1_pt1 | contig 19877 bp, 19 predicted proteins | sample 811161 | NCBI WGS metagenome assembly MDTB01 (sample SAMN05326650, study PRJNA326480) | marine metagenome | isolation source: seawater | place: Mediterranean Sea | collected 2009 | reverse complement strand
TGGCTATGTAGCTCAGCTGGTTAGAGCACGGCACTCATAATGCCGGGGTCGGTGGTTCAAGTCCACCCATAGCCACCAGTTCCCCCCTTATCCTCCGCTGTTGCCGCAGGCATGCCTGTCGGCGGCAAAGACCATGACGGTCTTACTGGGTCGTTCCAAGTCTTTATAATCGATCTGAATCTGCAAAATACGCAAGACAGGGGGAAGTTTGTCTTTATACCCTTGTATGTGTATTTTTAAAAAAAGGAGATAACAACAATGAGGAATCTAGTCAGTAAAGTTATAGCCGCGTTTTTACTTATCTGTGGGGGAGCGTTACCGGGAGCCGTGGTCCTGGCAGACGGAGCGCCCCATAAAGTCGTCATCCAGGTCAGCACAGATGATGAGCGTACCCAGAAAATCGCACTTAATAATGCGGTCAACATTCAGAAATCACTTGGGGTTGACGAAGTCACAATCGAGATTGTTGCCTATGGCCCGGGCCTTGGCATTATGACGCTCGCGGGAAAACAGTCGCAGAGAGTTGCAGACCTCGCTCTGCAGGACATTACTTTCAGCGCCTGCAATAACACCATCAAAAAAATCACCAAGAAAAAGGGTGCGGCACCCAAGTTAGTAGAAGGCGTCACGATTGTGGACTCGGGCGCGGTGCGCATTATCAAACTGCAGCAACAGGGGTATGCGTACATCAGACCCTGATGCAAACACGACCCTTAATGCCGAACTTCGGCCTGGAGGTATTGGGTGTCGATCTCTCCAGTCCGATGAATGATGACTGTTTTGCCGAGATTCGCGATCTCTATTTCTCGCATTCGGCCCTGCTGTTTCGGGGACAAGATCTTTCACCGGCCAGTCAGGCAAGTCTCGCACACCGCTTTGGCCGGCCCAAGATAGAGACGCGCAAGCAGTTCAACCTCGAAGCGCACCCTGAGGTCTCAACCATCGGCAATGCCAAGCATGCCGATGGGCTAGACGCCGCTTTTTTTGTCAAAGGTGGGTTTGGTTGGCATACCGATGGCACCTCGGCGTGTCATGTGGATGCCGCAACCTTTCTCTACGCGGTTGAAGTGCCTAAAGTCGGCGGCGATACCCTATTGTGCAGTACCGCCACAGCGTATGAGAACATCCCGCAGATCCTTAAGGACCGTTTAAGTGATCTCAAGATGCTGTGCAGTTTCCATGCGCACAATGATCCGCTATTTGAGGCTGACCCCGATTCCCATATCCCGCTGACCGAAGAGGAGCGTCTTGCACTGCCTGCGGTCTGGCATGACATCGTGCAGGTGCATCCGGTCACCGGCCGCACGGTGCTGTATATGAACTTCGACCCCATCGAGTTTGATTCAGTGAGCCTTGCGCTTGGAGAGGAGTGGCTCCAGCAAGCGTTGGCGATCGCTACGCAGGAGCAGTATGTTTATACCCATCAATGGGTTCCAGGCGACCTTCTAATCTGGGATAACCACGCGGCGTTACATAGTGGTACGCCCACCGCCTGCTATGAGTCGGACAGGAGACTGATGCACCGCTCTTTCGTTTACACTCAGCCGACAGAAAGAACCCTCGAAAACCTTGACGAGGTCAATGCAATCTTTCTTAAATCCTCATGAAGGCGTTTTCTGGCGTCTGGATAATTTTTAGGAACAGGGCAAAACCTTGAAGATCACTCAGGTCGATGTTTACGCCAAGCGTTTGCCCATGGCGTCTGGCTACAATATGTCGAGCGCGGCGGTTGGCGACCCCGATACGACAGTTGTGTCCCTGCTGATCGACTCGGGACTGGTCGGCTGGGGCGAGATCTGTCCGACTGGACCTTTGCCGCAGGTGGAGCATGCCGGAAGTATCCGTGCTGATCTTGATTTGCTGGCCCCGGCTCTGATCGGAGCAGATCCTAGACGTATTGGTTTTGTGCATGATGTGATGAGAGCTGTTATGGATGGCGGACAGGGTGCCCGGTCGGCTGTCGATATTGCCTGCTGGGACCTGCTGGGCAAAGTTCATAACACGCGCGTCTGTGATCTATTGGGGGGCGCGCGCATGGATCCGGTGTCGACTTATCACGTTGTCCCGATCGGGACCCCTGAGGAATCGGCCCAGCTGGCGGAGGCGTTGCAGGACGAGGGCCATACCAAACTACAGTTGAAGTCCGGCGGACGCCATATCGATGAGGACATCGCCGCGATTCATGCAGTTGCCGGTGGGATTCGTTCAGGCGTTGATCTTTTTGTCGACTGCAACCGGGGTTGGACCGTCGGCGAAGCAATACAGGTCTCAGGGGCCTGTCGGGATCTTAAGCTCGCCATTGAGCAGCCGTGTGCAAGCTATGCCGAATGTGCTGCCGCCCGGCCCCAGCTGCATCACCCGCTCATACTAGATGAATCCGCTACTGATCTTGCCACCATTGCCCGGGCTATTGCGACTGGCATAGCCGATGGCTTCGGCATGAAACTAACGCGGATCGGTGGGATCAGTGGGATGCGTGCGGTGCGTGACCTGTGTGAGGCCTTCAAGACGCCCACCAGTTGCGATGATTCCTGGGGCGGTGACATCATTGCCGCCGCCTGTGTGCATGTGGGGGCCACACTACAGCCCCATCTCAGCCGTGGCGCGTGGATATCAGATCCCTACCAGGCGGGGCACTATGACGAAGCAAACGGCCCCCGGATCGTCAACGGTATGATCGCGGTGCCCCCGGGCCCTGGACTCGGGATCACGATCCCGGAAGGTTGTTTCGGGTCTCCGGTCGCAAGTTATTCGTAGCTTCAGACTATCGGGCGGGGTAGCAGTCCAGCCCTTTCCGTGATCGGCCGGATGGCGGCCTCCCATTCGATAGCCATGATGTGCACGCCGGAGACGCCTTCCATTTGTCGCAGTTCTTCGATTTGTTCGATACAGATGTTCTGGCCTTCAGCACGCCAGGCATCGCGGCGGCCTTCTTTGTCGTCTTCGCTGATACCCTGAACGGCGCCGTCCATACGTTTTAAGAGATCTTCAGGAATAATAATGCCGGGGATTTTCTCGTTAAGGAACCGGGCCATTGGACTGCTTTTCAAGGGACCGATACCTGCCAGGATGTGTACCTTCTCGGTGACTCCAAGATCGACCAGCCGGCTCATGAACTGGCGGAAGATGTTCATGTCGAAGATCATCTGGGTCTGAATGAAGTCCACTCCGGCTGCCATTTTCTTGGCGATCCGCAGTGGCCGAAAGGAGATCGGTTCTGAAAAAGGGCTTCCAGCGCCGCCGATAAAAAGCTTGGGCCCGCCTCCTTTAATCTCGTCACCGCACTGAAACTGGTTCTTGTCACGCATCTCTTGGAGCATGCGGATCAACTGCATCGAGTCGATATCCTGCACGTTCTTGGCGCCTGGATGGTTGCCAAAAGACTGGTGGTCACCAGAAAGGCACAGCACGTTGCGGATCCCATGGATATAGGCGCCCATGAGATCGCTCTGGATAGCCAGCCGGTTGCGGTCGCGACAGGTCATCTGGATGACGGGTTCAAGACCGTGCTGTGCCATGTAAATTCCGGTGGCGATACTGCTGAGGCGCACGATCCCGGTCTGGTTATCGGTTACGTTAGCCGCATCCACCGCGCCTTTCAGAAGATCGATTTTCCGGTCTACGACCGTAGTATCCATGTGCTTGGGCGGGCCAAGTTCTCCGGTCACGGCGAAGTGACCCCCGGCCAACACTTTCTCAAGATTGCTCCCGGACTTAAGTGCAGACACAGTCTGTGTAGCGGTATCGATAGGCATCAGTAGGGGGTCCGGCTCAGTCTGAACCGAAGAAATCGTCTTCGTCGAAGTCGTCATCTTCGTCATAGTCGTAGGTAATTTCCTGTTCGACTTTAATCATTACGTCATCGCCGCTCACACTGGTCTCATACATCAGGACAGGCCGTTCTGCGGCGCCCTTCATCTCACCACTTCGAAGATCCCACTGCCAAAGATGTTTGGTACAGGTCAGCAGGCCATCTTTCAGAAGACCCGAATCGACCAGCGGTTCAGCGAGGTGTGGGCAGGTTGGCGGGAAGGCACGGATACAGTCTCCAAGATTGGTCACGATGACGTCCACGCCGGCCACAGTAACCCTCTGCAATTTCCCCTCGGTAAGTTCAGAGAAGCTGCACGCACGATGCCAGGTTTCATCGAGTTTCACCGCCTCGGCCGGCGCTTGAACCGGTGCGACCTGTTTCATCGGAGACTGTGGCGGAGCAACCTTGACTGTCGTCGCCCGTTCGCCAGCTTCGCGGGCAGCCTGCTGGCGAAGATCATCACTGACCACCACCCGGCGCATACTGCCACCACGACTCTTAGACCAATCCTTGGGAGGCTGAATATCCATCAGCGTATCGGCGATACCCTGACGATCAAGCGTGGTCCAGATCTTGGACCAGATACAGGGGATGTTGGGGTCGACCTCACACATTCCCCCTTCGGAACCGCCGCAGGGGCCGTTCTGTAATTGTTTAGGGCACCGGGTAATGGGACAAAGACCGCCGGTATATTCCAGGACACAGTTACCACAACCCACACAACGCTCTTCCCAGATCCCCGGTTCGGTGGGCTGGCCCATGAAGTTAGTATCAAGGCCCGGCAGGATCGGGGTGTCCATATATTTTTCGGCCAGCGTCTGGACGCCAACGCCGCAGGCCATCGAGAGTACGGCATCGTACTCGTCGATATTTTCCTCAAGCGGGGCAACGAATTCCTGAACACATTGACGTTGCACGGTGACTTCCTCGACCTCCAGTTCCTGACCCGCGGCAGCAGCGGCGGTACGCAAGGTGGCAGCCATGGCACTGGATTCTTTCTTGCCTCCGGCAAAACAGACCGATACGCAAGTGCCGCAGCCGACGGTGAGCACCTTCTTTTTGCCCTTGAGCATCCGCTGGATATCCTCCAACGGTTTTTGTTCGGCAACAATCATGTTAAGCCTCTTACGCGTTATAGCTAATAGTTGGATTTGATCATCAGGATTGTCTCTTTCTTAATGTTAACCCGATGTTGACGTGGGGACAGCCGTGGCTGACAGTTGGCGGAGCGGACTGGGCCCCTTCGCAGCGGCCGTTTTGCTCAAGTTTGTAAGTGCATCGATGAGGTTCTCGTCGTCGCCCGGCGTCAGATGCATCATATGCACGCGGTCACGACCCAGGCCGCAGTTATCAAGCCAGTCAGCGATACGGTTTACCCGCTGGGTGACGTGCAGGTTGCCGGTATTGAAGAGACATTCGCCTGGCTGACAGCCGGCCACCATCACAGCGTCCGCGCCACTTTCGAACGCGTGCATCAACTGCAGCGTATCGACCCGTCCGGAGCAAGGCACCTCTACGACTCGGGCATGCGTTCGTTGGGAGGTTAAGCGATTCTGCGCCTCGCAGACCTGATGAGTTGTCTCCCGACATTGTGGACAGGCAAAGATCATGACCGATGTTACGTCTTCTACAGTACTGACATCAGTAGTTGATTCACTATCTACCGAATCAGACTCTATGTTTAGTGCGTGAATCGTGCTGATCACCTTGTCGTGGGTATTGATATTCATTTCGATCGCGCCTGTCGGGCAGGCCGCCGCGCAGAGCCCGCAGCCGGTACACAGATCCTGGTCAATCACTGCAGCGCCCTGGATTCCGCCGACACCGATTAGCTCATCATCGATACGCGCGGCGTCGAAAGTGCAAAAGCGCACGCAGTTAAGGCAGGCAACACAGACCGGCGCATCGACTACGGCGATTGGTCGTGCGACGGGCTGGGTTGACTGTGGGGCCGGCAGGTCAAGGACGACTTCTCCACCGTGGGCGCGGGACACACAGACCGTTAGGTACTCCGAGCGCTCACTTTCGCTTAGCGCGGTATCCCGATGATCGACGTTGCCAGAGAGATAGCGCGTCCGGCAGGTTCCGCAACGTCCGTTGGAACAGTCCAGAGGCACCTCGTAGCCATTCTCATATAGGACATGCAGAATGGTTCGGTTGGCAGGCACCTCAAAGACGTCTCCCGTGGATGTCACCCGGACGTTGAAAGTTGTGTTCTCAGAAGCGCTCATCAATACTCACTCTTCGCAGGCCGCTATTGTGAACGATACGATGCCCGAGTTAGAAGACCCGATGTCGCTTTTGCGCAGATTAATGCGGAAGTGAAAAACCTTCGGATCATCGGGGTGGCTGTGGGACACGGCCCATGGCGGATGACTCCGGCGGCCTTCGGTGGTGTGCAAGGGGAGATACGGACAGCGGGCTGGGAACATTACTCATGAATGACCACATCGTTTCTGACTGGTATGAAACACAGGCACTTTCGGACGACATCTTTCTCATCCGTGAGAAGTATGTTGCACACTGGTTGCGCTGCAATATCTGGCTGGTAAAAGGGCGCGACAGAAATCTCGTGATCGACTCTGGTATGGGACTGTCGCCGCTGAAGCCAGGTCTGCTGGCGCTTGCGGGATCCTCCCTGACCGCAGTCATGACGCATTGTCATTTTGACCACATCGGCGGGCTTTTTGAATTTGAAGACCGACTGGGTCACCGGGCCTGCAGTGACAATTACCTTGATCCGATGTCCTGCTTCAAAAAGACCGGCGGGGAAGCCTTTGTGCGTGCGGAAACCTTCAGTGCACTGCCCTTTGATGGTTTTTCGTTTGCCTCCTACAAAGTCCGGCCGGCACCGCTCACGGGATATCTCGACGAGGGTGATGTCCTGGATCTTGGCGACCGGTGTTTCCAGGTGCTTTCCCTGCCGGGACACTCACCCGACTCGATTGCGTTGTGGGAAAGTAAAACCGAAACACTCTTCAGCGGAGACACTATTTACGATGGCGATCTGTACGACACGGTATATCACTCTGATCCCGATGCTTACCGTGAGAGTTTGGAAAGGCTTCGTGCGTTACCGATACAGACTGTGCACGGAGGACACTTTGGGTCTTTTGGAAAAGGCCGGATGAACGAGGTGATTGAAGGTTACCTGGCCGGGGAGGGCCGACTGGTTGATCCACAGGGCTGGGTCAATCAGCAACTCTCGTAGCCGCCAGAATCAGCGGTTGGCTCTTAGCGCGTACCACACGCCGAAGAGGATCACCCCCGAGGCCACAATAAATATCGCCCCGAAGTCCTCACCCAGCAGGATAGCGGCGAGGATCACGCCGGAGACGGGTTGCAGAAACTGCAGTAGGGCAATGCGGGCGATGCCGCCCCGTCCAAGCGCCCAGTACCACAGGACATAGCCCACAATCGTCACACCGATCGCGAGGTAGGCGATAGCTATCCAGATTCCGGTCGGTACTTCCAGCATCGGGGTTCCCGGTTCGACGATAAAGAGTAGCGGCAGCAGTACCAACGCGTAAAGGCTCACGCCATAAAAGGTGGTGCCCATCGCTGGATAGCCATTGCGTTCAAGTCGTCCGCCCGCGACATAGCCCAGCGAGGCAAAAACATTTGAGCTGAGCACCAGCAGGTCTCCACTGATGCTGGCCCCGGTTGCGCTGTCGAAGTCCTGACCAAAGATCAGCAGTACCTCGCCGGTCATCGCAATGGTGCAGCCAATCCACCAGGCTGCGGAGGGCTGTTTTCTGTCCCACGTCATCGCAATTAAGCCAGTGAAGACCGGCAGGCCCGCAAGAATCATGGACGCATGGTTGGCTGAGGTATGGAGAATGCCCAGCGTGAAGAGCACAGGGAAGGCCACAAATCCGCAGAAACCGGACAGGACCAGCAGGCGCCGCTGCGCCTTATCCGCAGGCAGCGGAATCCGAAGGAGGATCGCCAGCGGCAGGGCAATCAGTCCGCCGATGACCGTGCGCAGGATAGCGACCATCATCGGCGAGAGACTGGACACCACGATCTTGGCGGCGACCGGAGAGGCGCCCCAGAGCACTACCGTAATGAGTGCCGCAGCGAGGACCTTCATGACCGGTTAATCAGTGTTTACGCCAGCGGATTTTGTTCTTTCGTTCGCGTTGGGCTTTGCCTGCCCGGAAACGTCCGAAGAAGAAAAACGCCCCCAGACCGATCACGATCAGGCCGCCGAAGATGATTTCGTTCCAGCCCATCAGTTGCGGCTACGCAGTTTGGCGAGCAAGCGCAGGATCTCGAGATACAGCCAGATCAGCGTCACCATCAGGCTGAAGGCCCCGTACCACTCAAGGTACTTGGGCGCGCCCTGTTCAGCCGCTTCCTCAATGAAGTCAAAGTCCAGCACCAGGTTCAAGGCGGCGATAGCGACCACAAAGAGGCTAAAGCCGATACCGAAGAGACCGTTACTGTGAATAAACCCAATGCTGGAGCCAAAGAATCCCATCACAAAACTGACGAGATATAAAAGCGCAATACCACCGGTGGCGGCCACGATCATCAGCCGGAAGTTCTCGGTAGGTTTGATCAGACCGCTTTTGTAGGCGAGCAGCAGCACACCGAGTGTGCCGAAGGTGAGGCCCATCGCCTGAATCACGATGCCCGGATACTGCGCCTCGAACATCGCCGAGATGCCACCGAGCGCGAGACCTTCTGCCAGTGCATAGAGTGGCGCTGTCACACCAGCCCACTGGCGCTTGAAGATTGTCACCAACGCCAGTATCAGTCCGCCAATCAGGCCGATCCACAAAAGTCCGCTGACCGCAGCCGGGTCACCGGTGCGAAAAAAGATGTTCCAGGTGAAGGAGGCTGTTACCAGGCACAGGACCAGCAAAATACCGGTCTTGTTGACGGTCCCGGCGAGTGTCATCCGTCCTGATGATTCAGCCTCAGCAAAGGTGGCATCTGGCTTGAATGTCTCTCCCCGGAACATGGGGTTTCCGGAACGACCGAAGGTGGTCAGGGCGTTGTGCTTGGACATGGGGTGCTCCTTTAATGAGATGGTGATATTGTAGTCCGGAAGTCCGCGCATGACGGTGACGCGACCAGGCCGCGGCCGCAGGTTTGGCTGACGAAGCATTGCCCCATGAAGGTGACCTCACAGGGAGAAGCCGGTTGAAAGAAGTCTTAAGAACGCCCGAAGAGCGCTTTGAGGCGCTACCCGATTTTGCGTATCCACCGCGTTACCTTGATGATCTTGCCGGTTACGAAGGCCTACGTTGTCATTACCTTGATCTTGGCCCTGCCGATGCCGAAGAGACTTTTTTCTGTTTGCATGGCGAGCCCACCTGGGCCTTTTTGTTCCGCCGGATGATCCCGGTATTTTTGGAGTCCGGGGCCCGAGTCGTTGTGCCGGACCTCTTTGGCTTCGGCCGTTCCGATAAACCCACCGATCAGGATGTTTATACCTTTGATTTCCACCGCAACATGCTGCTTTCTTTTCTGGATCGACTCGGACTCAGTGGGCTTACCCTGGTGGCTCAGGACTGGGGGGGTGTGCTGGGCCTGACCTTGCCGATGGAGTCGCCGCATCGTTTCTCTCGCCTTCTTCTGATGAATACGCTCCTTGGCACCGGGGATCAACCGCTTGGGGAGGGCTTTTTGGCATGGCGCGCGTGGTGCCGGAACAACCCCGATATGGCGCCGGGTAAGCTTTTAGGCCGGGCCTGCCCGCATCTTAATGATGCAGAAAAAGCCGCTTATGACGCACCGTTTCCGGATATGACCTATAAAGCAGGTGCCCGGGCTTTTCCGGAACTGGTGCCTGAGCATCCGGATGCTCCCGGTGGTGCGCTTTCGCGCGACGCCCGTGACTGGCTGTCGGGAAAATGGAGCGGTGAAACCTTTATGGCGATCGGCATGACAGACCCGGTGATTCCACCGCGCGCCATGCGGGCGCTGCAACAAATAATCCGGGGTTGCACCGAACCACTGGAAATACCGGCTGGCGGTCATTTCTTGCAGGAGTGGGGCGAACCGGTCGCACAGGCCGCAGTGGCACACTGGGCTAGAGAATAGGTCGACCAACACTTTCTCAGTACGAGGTGAAGATCAGCAATCGCTGCCGTCGAGATCGATGGCAACAAGCTTTGCGTATATTGCGCAGACGAAACTTGACTCTGGCTTCTTTCCCAAGATCTTGGATGAAAATAACGCATCAGAATGCTTGATCGAACACTGCGCGACACCCGACGTCCAAAAGGTTAGTGGGTCGATACCAGGATAGATGCAGTCATGCCAGACAGAGATTTTCTCTGCAGCCCGGCATCATCAAAATTTTCTGGATCAAGCCAAGCCTCAAACATCGATTCAAGCTGTGGCCACTCACGATCAATCGCGGCATACCACGCAGTATCACGGTTGCGCCCTTTATAAACCGTTGCCTGGCGGAAGATGCCCTCGAAGGATAGGCCCAGCCTTAACGCTGCCCGCCGTGACCGCTGGTTGAGGGAATCACACTTCCACTCGTAGCGGCGGTAGCCAAGCTTAAAGGCATGTCTCATCATCATGAACATGGCTTCAGTGGCAGCGGGGGATTTTTGCAATTCGGGAGAGAAATGAATGTGTCCGACTTCGATGGAACCACTGGCGGGCATGATACGCAGATAACTCGCTACACCTATCGCTTTGCCTTGTTGGTCGATCACCGTGTAAAACAGTGGGTCACTTAATCCGGCGACCTTTTCCAGCCAAGCCCTCAATGCTGGCAGAGAATCAAACGGTCCATAGGGCAGGTAACTCCAGTCGATGCCGTCAGCATCCTTCGCAAACGCGTCAAAAAGACCTGCTGCATGTACCGTTGGGTCAAGGAGCGTGAGTCGACAATAGCCGCCTTCCATAGATTCTTTAGTGGGCAAAGGCGGCGGTTGCCATCCGTCGATGGCAAAGCCAAGGTCAAGATCACAAGCTGGCATCGAATATTTGAGGTGGCGCTGGACCGGATATTTCTGAATGTGTCGCAGGGTATCCGAGCTTTTTTCTTACCGCAACATCTTTAACCCAGCCATCTGATGGCGTGGACTCAGGTCCAGACCATTTCAGCAGGACCCAGCTGGTCACGAACCCCGTCGACCGCAAAGCCGCTAGGAAAGGTAGGTGAGATTCGGGTGGGGGTCGTATGGGTCAGTCCCTTAAGGTCGGGATTACGGGTTAAGGGCTCGCGCAGATCGCATCCCGCGATCAGCAGATCGGGCGGTGCGCCCATTGCGAGATTCACGATAGCAGCACTGGCGATGTCGCCGCACCAGGGTCCGTCAATCCGCATCTTGATGCCAGCTTCTGCACAAAGATCCCGAATCTGCCGGGCGGTGCTGAGTCCGCCGATCAATGCAGGTTTGACACACATGCCAAAGGCCATGCCATCGTGAACAGCACGTTTTGCGGCATCAAAATCCCTGCTGGTCTCGCCGTCTAAGAGTATTTGTGTATCGAAAGTCTCGAGGAGATTCCGATTCTCTTCGTACGACGCACAGGGCTCTTCCCAAATCAGCCGGGGATCCTGAATTGCACCAATCGCTTGGCTCGCCTGGGCGGGCGACCATCCACCGTTCGCATCAACCAAAAGGGTCTGGGATTCGTGCAGGAGATCGAGCGCCGTTTGGATGAGCCCGAGTTCATGCGCCAGGCTGTATACCCCAACCTTGAGCTGGATGACCTTTCGTTGCGCTCCGGCCATCGAAATTCTTTGGCAGACGCGATCGGGTTGCTCCTCGGAGATTGAAAAATAGTCCTCGATGCTCGTATTAAGTGCGCCACCGAGTACGTCCGCAAAGCCAACACCGGCTTGTCGCGCCAGAAGATCGTAATAGGCTGTCTCCAGGCCAAAGGTGATTCCGTTCCAGGAAGCGTCTTTTTCCTGAAGTTGGTCGATGAGACCGCGCAGTGTTGTGTCAGACTGCCCGACGAGTTCTTTGAGCAGAGTGGCCGTCTCCAAATAGCGTGCAAGACGCTCTTTTGGCTCAAGCGCCGGGGCAGGCACGATCTCTCCAAGACCGCAAACGCCATCGTCGGTATGCAGGCACAAGACCTGGCCGAAAGTGGTTTCCTGGACCACGTGGGACATCTTGTAGGGCCCATCCCGGAATGGAATCTTGAGATCCCAGAGTTCAATCTTGCTCAGGCGCACGAGTCGAATACCAGATTTGGTCTGACGGTTGACTTCCTCAAAACAGGATGGAGTTTATTGATCCTTTAGGACCATTGCCTGATAAATCAGACGGGCGAAATGCTGCTGCACAGGATCCCAGTAGGGAGACAGTACGCCGCCGTTAAAGCCGTCGGACAAGCGGCCTCTTTGCATTCTTTCCAGAATTCCAATGTCTTCAAGGTTAAGGGCGTGCCAGTTCTTGACGACTGCCTCACGGACACCCTGATACTGCTTACCGCTCGCTCCATCACCAACAAAGTAGAGACTGATCGTTTCCCTGCTGCATGTCGCGCTGATCGGCGTCGTGACCAAGGTCACCAGTTGGTCAGGGAAAATCTCAAACGCGAAATTCGGAAAAAGGACAAACCAGTCACCGCGGTTTTTTTTGTGTTCTGGTAGGCCTGGGAAATAAGGAAGACCTTCACCGCGGGCGGGATCGGTGTTTTTAAATGAATAGCCGCACGACAGAATATGATCTTCAAAGGTGGGGGCATCCCGTTCCGCCATCGGCACAAACGAATGCAGCCAGGGATGACAGGAGAACACATGATACGGCTCAATGAAATTCTCCACCGCGAGTTTCCAGTTGGCTTCGATATCAAAACTCAACCTGCCGCCAGGCCCGAGGGAATCCAGATCGTAATCGCCAATCTTTTCAAGTACAGGAGCGATGTGCGATGAGAAAGGGCCGGCGTTGCCGGAGAGGTTGACGAATATCCAGTCATGCCACGTATAACATGCTACCTCTTTGAGATTTGTGGTGGCACAGTCCGCGGGTTGCGTATCGTGCTGGTCCCCCCCGAAAAAATGGGGTCGGGCGAGGAGCTTACCCCTGAGGCTGTAGCTCCACGAATGATTCGGGCAGACAATGTTGCGGCAGCCGGATTTGGGTTCTTCGACGAGTGCTGCACCTCGATGAATACAGACATTATGGAATACCCGGATGATGCCGTCAGTATCTTTGGCGAGCAGTAGCGACTGACCGGCAACTTCCACTGGCCGGACGGATCCGGGTTTGGGCAGAAGATGTGCAAACTCAGCGAAGACCCAACTGTTTTTGAATACGCAGTCTCTTTCGGCCTTGAAGAAGTCGGGATCCACGTAAGCGGCATTGGGTAACGTCGACCCTTCTGCTGTTGACGCGCTCAGGCGTTCCCACAGGGCGGAGTCAAACCACTCATTACCGTTCATGCATTATTCCTGTTGCCGGCAGCGGTGCGTTTACTCAATCATCCATGCCGCTTTAAACCCTTCAAGGACTGCCTCTTCAACGGTCCGAGGGGCTAACGCATCACCGATTGTTGTGATCTGAAGGGACCCTGTATCCGGAGCCTTTAGCTCACTTACCCAACTACAATCATTGTTCGAACGTGGTGGGTAGCAACTGACAACCGCGTCTACATCTTCACAAACAATAGCTTCACCATTGATCGTGTGTTGAAAAAATGCGGTTTGGTCTTCGGCCCCAAAAAACCGTGCATAGCAGGTCAATTCGACGTTGAGACTTTGAAGTTCGCCAAACCATTGATCCCGCACAATCGCTGGAATGGACTCGCCGCAAGTGCTTGCCCCTGAAAAAATCCTGACCTTATGTCCACTCAGTGCAAGCATGTGAGCAACGCCCATTGCGGACCAATCGGAACTCCAGTCAGCAATCACCACATTCTGACCTGAGGGTTTTTCGCCGGCGATGACCGACCATGCACTGAGAAGTTGTGTGCCGGTGATCTCAACTTCAGGCAGACGGGGAACGGCCCCTGTGCTGACGATGACGACATCGGGCTCGATAGCGTGAAATGCTTCTGGGCTTGCTGAAGACGATAAGCAGACTTGAATAGAACTGCGATCAAGTTCGCCTATCAAGTTGGTGGTGACACCGCCAAATTCAGACCGGCCGGGTAGTTTTTCAGCCAAATTAACTTGTCCGCCCAGTTTGGGTTGTTTTTCATAAAGGATGACTTCGTGTCCTTGGTCTGCGGCAGTGACAGCCGCTTTCATTCCACCTGGACCGCCACCAATCACCCACACCAAGCGTCTGGGTCGCGTTGATCGGGGTCGAAACTCCAGTTCCCGGCCGGTAACCGGATTCTGTATGCAGGAGATGGCATGATGGGTCAGGCGATGGCCGACACAGGCCTGGTTACAACCAATGCACGCCCGGATATCTTCACTCCGGTTCGCCGCTACTTTGTTGGGAAATTCCGGATCAGCAATCAAGGCGCGTACCATGCCGACCATGTCTGCTTTGCCTTCGCTCAATATCTGTGACGCGGCTTGAGCTTGGTTGATACGCCCCGCAACGAGCACGGGCTTGGTAATTGCAGACTTAAGTTGTGCGGCATCATTGGCGACAAAAGCCGGCGGTACCGCCATGGGGGGAAAGACATGAATCCAGCCATCGGGCGAGGAAGATGAGCCCGAAATCACGCTGAAATAATCCACGTGACCCTCTTTCTCCAAAATCTGGCAGACTTTGACTGCCTCCGCCGCCTCCATGCCGAATTGAGTTTTTTCATCAAGCGTGATTCGAATACCGAGTGTTTTTAAGCCCCCAATAGCCCCCCGAATTCTTGCGATCGACTCAGATAAAAACCGCATACGGTTTTCTAAACTGCCCCCGAACTCGTCATCACGGCGATTGGTAGCGGGATTAAGAAACTGCCCGATCAGGTATCCCTGGCTAGCTAGTATTTCAATACCATCGAGTCCGGCTTCAGCAAGACGAGCGGCCGCTGTAGCGTAACTTTCAATGACTTCCCAGACCATATCGTTGGGCATGGGGACTGGTACCACTCGATAGCGGTCATCAGGAGTATCAGATGCTGAAAAGACTAAGGGTCGGGATCCATCATGACTGTACCGCACTGACCGGCCCGCATGAAATAACTGACCAAACACAGCTGCCCCATGTGCGCCGCACGCGCGAGACAATTTTTTCATTCCAGGAATGATGTCATCACGCCCGGCATTGAGATATGCCGATTCAAAGGCAAAGCTTGGATGGAAGGCCATGCCCTCCAGGATAATCAGCCCAGCTCCTCCCTTTGCCCGGGCTTCATGGTAGGCAATGAGTTCGTCGCTGACGAGACCGTCGGCCCCCAGTGTTGTCCCATGTGGCGGGTTGAAAATTCTGTTTCTTAGCTGGGTTGGACCAAGAGTTATTGGCTCAAAAAGGTTTTCGTACATGGGTAATGGCTAAAGAGGCCAGAGGTGATCGATGATTTGAACTTTGCGTCAACAGAGGCAGATTAGGCATCTATAGGTATCGCATAATATAAGGTACAAGTGTACAATTTATTCAATGAAAGAAACAACTGTACCAATTAAGACAATCCCTGAGCCAGTACGGGTATTGCAGGATCTGACCGAGTCCCTACCTAACCTCACACCAGAACTCCAGAAAACCGCAGCTTATGTTCTGGAGAATCCCAATGAGATTGGGGTTAGCTCGATCCGTGAGATCGCAGCTAAAGCCAAGGTTAAACCAAACTCGCTGGTTCGGATGGCGCGCAGAATCGGTTTTGAGGGATATGAGAATTTTCGCCAGCCGTTTCGGGAGCAGATCCGTCACGGTAATTACGTCTATCGCGATCAGGCGAAATGGCTGCAGTCGCTCAGTTCTGGAGGCGTGTCGGACAGTATTTATGCAGAGGGCGCTGCCGCAACTATCACCAATATGGAAAAACTGTACGCCATAAATAAGTCAGTTGATCTCAAGGCTGCCGCGGATGAAATTGTGAACGCGCGCAAGACTTACGTATTGGGTGTAGGCCTGGTCAATGCAGTGGCTACCAACTTTGCTTATCTCGCCAACATGGCCATTGATAACGTTGTCTCGATACCCCAGGAAGGTTCGGTGCCGGTCGATGGACTGGTTCATGCCGATAGCAAAGATGTATTGCTTGCCATGACTTTCAAACCTTACCGCCGGGAAGTGGCGGAGGCAGTAGAGACAGCGCGTACACAGGGAGTAACGATTATTGCGGTATCCGATAGCCCCGCGTCGCCGATTTTTGAGGGCGCTGATTATCAATTCCAAATATCTGTTGATACGCCCTTGATGTTTATATCAACTGTCGCGCTTTCAGCTTTGTTGGAATCATTGATGGCATTTGTGATTTCCGATCTCGACGAGTCGGTTATTGCCAGTATTGAGCGCTTTCACCAGCGTCGGTATGACCTGGGCATCTACCTGGAGGAAAACACCTGAGAGTATGAGTGATGCGCAGACACACGGGCATGAGGTTGTCCGCACCCTCGAGGCGGCCTTTTACACCAGCGAGTCCAGTTACCAGAAGGAGCGCAATACACTGTTTTCCCGGACCTGGCAGTACGCCGGCCATCTCTCTTGGGTGGCGAATCCCGGAGATTATTTCAGTTTTGAGATTGCAGGGCAGGGCCTCTTTTGTATCCGCGACAACAAGAATGTGCTTCATACCTTCTACAACGTCTGTCAGCACCGCGCCCATCAGATCGTCGAAGGCCAGGGTGAGGGTAAGAAGACGCTTGTCTGTCCATACCATGCGTGGTCGTATCATCTCGATGGCCATTTCTTGCGTGGGCCGAATACTGAGGTGGTGCCCGCGGAGGTTCGCGAGAAAATCTGCCTGACCCCGGTGCGCACCCAGGAATTCTGTGGATTCATTTTTGTCAATCTCGATGATGATGCCGATCCGATGGAGGACTGGTATCCGGGTGTCGAAGCGGAACTGCGTGACTTTGTCCCCCAGATTGATCGCTTGGTCCCGATTGAGGCCATTCGCGCTGACGAGAAGTGCAACTGGAAGGTATCGGTCGAGAACTACTCGGAGTGTTATCACTGCCGAATCAATCACCGGACCTTTTCCACCGGAGTGGTCAAGCCGGACACCTATGACATCCGGCCGCAGGGCTATTGTCTTCGCCACACTACCGAGTGTCAGAATCTAGAGAAGATGACCTACCCGATCGATCTCTCTTCGAACAAGCATGCTGGTGATTATTCATCCTGGTATCTGTGGCCGACATTTTCGTTTCAGGTTTATCCGGGAAATGTTCTCAATACGTATCACTGGCAGCCGACCGCGGTGGACGCCGTCACTATCACACGGGGGTGGTATTCGGCTGATGGGATTAGCTCGGAGGTGATTCACGATCTCGCGGTGCAGGATCGGGAGACTACCGTTGAAGAAGACATTTACCTTGTGGAATCCCAGCAGCGCGGGTTTAACAACCGCGGCTACCGACCTGGGCCACTGGTGGTCGATCCAAAGGGGGGTGTTAATTCAGAGCATTCCATCAAGGCTTTGCAGCAATGGATGCGCGAGGCATTGACATCAACGTGAGGGTTTAAATATGAGCACCTACACCAAACCCGTTCACTGGACGGATCCGAAAAACAAACTCTTTCCTCACCAGGTGGGTTTCACCTGCCCGCCTTATGACTGGGACGCTGCTCCAGCGGATTTTCAGCGCATGGCGCCCGATTCGGTCGGGGTACATGGCCGGATGTTGCACGTGCCCGACTATACCCACCGGCTCGACCAGCGCAGGCAGAACTTTAATCTGCTGGAGGAGTTTGTGGAGTGTATGGCCAACAATGGCGCGGATGTCTGTGGCCAGGTGGGATCCAACTGGGTGCATGCCAGTGGCTTAGGGGTAGAGGGGATCCGAGCACATTGTGAAATGTTGAGTGACAAATACGATACCCCCTTTCACATGGCAGGCTACGCCATGGTTGAGGCGCTGCGCGATCAGAACATCGAGAAGGTTGCCCTGAATGCGGCCTATCATCGACCCGAGTGGTGGCAGGGTACCGTCGGTTTCCTGACAGAAGCGGGTTTCGATGTCGTTTGGGCGGGCAATTTTCTGGATCAGGGCTGGTTTGCCACACAGGAGGAAATCAATCAATGCATCTGGTGCTTTGATGGGGATCTTGCTGAGAAAAGTTTTCAGTACGTTGCACAACAAGCGCCGCATGCCGAGGCTTACCTGATTAACGGTATGTGCAACTTCCGCTCTGGTCCGGATGGCCAGGCACGGCGGCCAGTTCATCATGAAGTCGCCATTGAAGCCATGTTGGGCAAACCCATGATCAGCCATGACAATGCTCTTTACTGGAGAATTTTCAAGACCTTGGGTCTTGCTCCGGTCACTCCCCAGGGTCGGTTGCTATCCTCGTTAAGTCCGCAATAGGGCAGCTTAGAAAATGCACAAGATCCTCGTACTGTGGTCTACACCCCGTTCGACCTCAACCGCCTTTGAGTGGATGATGCGCCAGCGCGGTGATATGCAGTGCTTGCACGAGCCTTTTGGTGAATGGTGGTACGAAGGGGATGGCGCCCTCTGGCCAAGGTTAACCCCCGAGAGCCCAAGAAAGCCAGGGCTCACCTTTGAGGTGATCTGGTCCCGTATGAAATCCGCGGCAGCCAAGGGTCCCGTATTTTCCAAGGACTTTCCGCATTACATTGAGAATTACTGGACGGACGAGTTTCTTGAGCACTTCAATCACTCTTTTCTGATACGCGACCCGGCCAAGGTGGTCACCAGCGTGCAAAAACGTTGGCCCGATGTTCATTTAAAAGAACTAGCGTTCCTAGAACAGCGTCAGTTGTTCGATCGGCTCTGCGATCGTGACGGAAAGGCGCCACCTGTGCTGGACAGCGATGACCTGCTGCGGGATCCACAAACCATGGTGGCGGCGTACTGCGGGGCTGTCGGTATCGACTTTGTGCCTGAAGCCCTCACTTGGGAGCCTGGGTCCGCGACCGAAGACTATAGTTGGTTCGACGGGGGTTCCTGGCACGAGAAACTCAAGGGCTCCACTGGGCTTGCTCCTCAAGAGCCCGGATTTACCGACATCAACACGGCTCCCGATTACGCGAAAGAGTTATACGAAGAGGTGCTGCCACACTATCAGCATCTTCACGCGCATCGGCTCCAGCCTGCCAACACACCCGTGAGCGCATAGCGGAGATCTACAAATGAAGATCACCTCGGTTAAGGCTTATCAGGTGGATCTGCCCTATATCGGCGGAACTTATTTCTGGGGAAAGGGAAACGCCATCCGGGTTGCGTCTACGACAATTATGGTTCTAGAGACCGATGCCGGCATCAGTGGCTGTGGTGAGAGCTGCCCCATCGGCGGTAACTATCTTGCCGCCTATCCGGAAGGTGTGATTCCAGCCTTAGCGCGCCTTGCGCCTGCCGTGATCGGCCAGGACCCGCGGCATATTCATCGCATCGAGCGACTCATGGATGAGGCATTAACGGGTCACGCATACGCGAAATCGGCCCTCGACGTCGCCTGCTGGGACATTCTGGGACAGGACTGTGGACAGCCGGTGAGTGTGCTACTGGGCGGGGTTCTGACCGACGGCGGACCGATGTATCGCGTGGTGCCGCAAAAGTCCCCGGACGAAGTCAATCGGGAAATGGTGCAGCACCGGGCTGCGGGCTACCGGCAGTTCCAGATAAAGGTCGGTAACGACTGGAAAGAAGATATAGACCGGATTCACGCCGCCGCAGCGATCCTTAGGCCAGGGGAGAGCGCCTTTGCTGATGCCAACCGCGGATGGACGGTGCGCGAAGCGGTACAGGTGGTCCGGGAGGTGCGCGACACCGGGGTCATGATTGAGCAGCCCTGCACCAGTTACGAGGAATGCCTGCATGTGCGTTCGCGTTGCGATCTCCCCATGAAGCTCGACGAATGTATTACCGACCTCAAGATGGCCGGGCGCCTGGTCGCAGACCGGGCCGCCGAGGTGGTCTGCCTCAAGATCTCAAATCTGGGTGGTCTCACCAAGGCGCGTCGAGTCAGGGACTTTCTCGTTGAGCATGGCCTGTCGGTGGTTTGCGAAGATACCTGGGGCGGAGAAATTACCACTGCTGCCGTCTCACATT
>MDTB01187190.1_pt1 | contig 19880 bp, 18 predicted proteins | sample 811161 | NCBI WGS metagenome assembly MDTB01 (sample SAMN05326650, study PRJNA326480) | marine metagenome | isolation source: seawater | place: Mediterranean Sea | collected 2009 | reverse complement strand
GGTCTCATGTTAAATGACTGGTCCGGCTCAAGACGACCATGGCAGATATCGCCTTTTGTCATCCCTAGCACGCGCTCTAAATCCAATGGAGTCATGCATTGATATGCCACTACTTGATCTCTGATACGTGGAATAAAATATTCCACGTAATTCAAAATTCTGTCGACGACATTTGACTTCTCGACATCCCATGATCGCTCTTTGTTGAGTTTGTAAGGCATGTACTTACATAAAAGGGACATGACATGATGGCCCGACTCCTCAGTTAGATCTGGATCCATCGTGCTCGGAATAATCGCTTCGATAATCGGTGGGTCCGCTGGCTCGCCGCTGCGAGCACTATGAAAAGCTTGATTCAAATGTTCGGGGCTCTCAATCATAGTGATACTCGCGCAATGATGTGCCTGAATCTTATCGTCACCAGAAAATGCAGAGAAACTAGGTAAACTTGAGAGCGCAAGATTCATGCGTAGTGATGCTGATTCCTGCCGAAAGGCACTGATATCCCTGACAAACCCCGATGGTAATTTGTCTCTCCCAACAAGACCCAAAAAGGTCAGTTTGGGATCCGTATTAGTGGCGACTATCTTCGTTTTGATCCGCTCACCGTCTTTGAGAGTCACACCAGTAACTCTTCCCTCCGTAACATCTATTTTTTCGACTCTAGCATTCGTCCTAATATCAACGCCACTAGCAATGGCGGATTGAGCCATAGCTTGAGTAATTGCTCCCATCCCACCTTTGACAAGGCCCCAACCCCCGGCTCTGCCTGCAATCTCACCAACGGCATGATGAAGCATAGCGAGGCTCGCCCCAGGTTGAGTTAGAGGTGCATAATTAGCCGGCATAATGTGGGCAGCGACCATTGCTTTGACCTTAGCACTCTCGAACCAGCGATCAATAATAGTTTCAGGTGCACCAATAAAAAATTGCATCATGCGCCATCGGATCTCAGGGTCAAGTCTGTAAACATCCAAGCCCATCTTCATGGTGGCAATCAAATCTCCAGCACCTTGATCGGTAAGCTTTGGTGGCTCCTTTAACCACTGCTTCGCGAGTAGTTGGCCCACTTGCGTCACTGTATAATCAAAGGCTAAATAAGACTCATAGTCCCGATTAGAAAACTTTTCAAACTGACTGCGATTGTGAGACTCATCATTATTAAGAAGCAGATAATCGCCGGAGGAATCTATATAAAGTGAATTTTCCAACAACATGGGCTCATAACCATAGGCCTCCAAATTTAAATCAGCCACCACTTCGGGTCTGAGCAAGCTGACGACATAGGAGAAAGTTGAATTGCGATAGCCTGGATGGAATTCTTCAGTGACTGCGGCACCACCTACAATCTCACGCTGCTCTAGAACGCAGACTTTTTGACCGGCTCGCGCCAAATAGTTTGCAGTGGTAAGTCCATTATGCCCTGCTCCAACTACAATTGAATCATAAACCGCCATCTGAACTTCTCATAAGTCTCCAAAAGGCAAACAGGTTAAGGTTGACTGTATAACTATCGTTTCACATCCTTAAGAGCCAAAAGAGGAGCCCCTTTGGCTTTTAAATTAGCATATTTTTTTTCTGACTAAATTAGAACTTCTGAAAAAATATACTATTCATGCAGGTGGTGATTTACGCTTTTCTTCAGAGGGACTGCATTCAAGGACTGAAGTCGCCTTTCCAAGGTAGGTAGAAAGCAGCTAAAAAATCCCCATATTCAAATTTGCTCACATCAATCCTGGTCTCGCAACCATTTAGGGAGTTTTTCATTCAAAACTGCAACACTATCACCAATCGAGATAATACCTGGCACCTCCACCACACCTACCAACCCCCTGGTGAATTTTGAAGCAGACGAAAACGATGTCGGCGACAGACCGCTGCTACAGCTTGACGAAAATGACCCTGCAATAAAGTTTGATATGCCAGAACATGGAGGATTGTATTCTTCGACAATAAGTTTAGCACCAGATGTAAACTCTAGCATTGTTCCCCTGGGAAGCCTCGAAAAATTTGGTATGCCTTTCAAACAGATGTTAACACCTACCGAACTCGCCTTGAGCGACTCGCTTAATTGCAGCTTTTCTGTAATTTCCTCTAGATCCTCGTGGGCAATAGCGGACCATTGGCGTTCATTACGTCTAAGTGTACCTCCTATCTGTTTATCATTCGCATCCCAACATTTTCGTGCAAAGCCACGATGGCGATCACCTACGATACCATCAATATCAAGCTTGATATTTTGCATTGGTGCTTTTGACAAAACCCCTTTTTCACCTACGTGAACACTCACCACTTCACCCAGAGTCATAACTCACCCCCCTCAATTGATAATCACGTTACGAGATCGTACGAATAAAAACGATTCCCCGTCCAGATCGGCAACTATAACTCCCTTTTGTGAATCCACTATCAACCACTAATTCCAGCTAACATTGGGTGTTTTTTTTATTAAAGATCATCAGTTCATAAAGTAAATTGCCTAATTCTACGTATACTCCTCAACGAAGATTCGAAAAAGTACATTTCATGACTAAAAAGACCCAGCACTATGATGTCATCGTGATTGGTGGCGGACATAACGGGCTAGTCTGTGCTGGCTACCTCGCCAGGTCAGGCAAGTCCGTCAAAGTATTGGAGGCTCGTGATGTTCTTGGTGGAGCCGCGGTGACTGAAGAGTTTTACCCTGGGTTTCGTAACTCAGTCTATTCCTACTCAGTAAGTCTTCTGCACCCAAAGGTGATCTCAGATTTACAACTAGATGCACACGGACTAGAGATCATGGAGCGCCCAGCCGGAACACTCAGCCTGCTAGAGGACGATCGCCTTCTTTTGACTAGAGACAACAATCAAGCTAAAGCGGAAATTGGAAGGTTCTCAAAAAGAGATGCTTCTAGGATTGAACAGTTCGAATTCGAGATAAGCACTGTTGCTATTGCCTTGCGAGCATTGGCGACTCAGGCGCCGCCCAACTTAGGAGGTGGCTGGAGAGATCTAATGCAACTCCTATCTGCGGGAAACATCATCCGCAAGTTGGATCCCCACTCACAAAAAGTTTTTGCAACCTTAATGACTAGTTCCCTGGGTGACTACCTAGATTCCTGGTTCGAGGGAGAAGCCTTCAAGGGTGTTCTCGGTTTAGAGGGAGTAATCGGTAATTTCGCAAGTCCTTATGATGCCGGCACCGCCTATATCTTGCTCCACCATGCATTTGGTGAGCTAAAAGGCCGCGCTGGGGCGTGGGGCATTGCCCGCGGGGGGATGGGCGCTATAAGTGATGCAATGGCAAGTTTCGCTCGATCCAAAGGTGCCGATATTGAGACGTCAAGTCGGGTAAATAAAATTATTGTGGAAAGTGATCGCGCGCGCGGTGTGCAACTCTCTGATGGCCGGATCTTCACCGCGAATTATGTATCAGCAAATGTGCATCCACAGGTGCTATTTTTTAAGCTTTTGGACCGAGACGTGCTTAACGATGACGACCAAAGACGTATGGAAGGCTATAGAAGCCACTCTGCAACTTTCCGGATGAACGTCGCTCTATCTGAGCTTCCACAGTTTACTACCATGAAAGGTCTAGGAGAGGAGCATTTTCAAGGAGCTATCGAAGTCTCTCCGTCACTACATTATATAGAGCAGGCTTACTTAGATGCAAAGCTAGACGGCTGGGCCAAGAAGCCAGTCATTTCAATGCAAATTCCAACTACCCAAGATCACTCTTTGGCCCCACCGGGAGGACATGTGGCTAGCCTTTTCTGTCAACACTTTCAACGTCACCTTCCGAACGGGGAATGTTGGGATGACGTTAAGAACGCAGTGGCTGACCAAATTATAAAGACTATCAACTCCTATGCGCCAAATTTCTGCTCATCAGTATTAGGACGTCAAATAAAATCTCCACTGGATATCGAGAGGGAGCTGGGCATGATTGGCGGTGACATCTTTCATGGTGCACTTCACCTAGACCAGTTTTACTCAATGCGGCCCATACCAGGCCATGCTGCTTATCAAATGTGCATAAAAAATCTTTATTTATGCGGATCCGGTGCCCATCCAGGCGGAGGGGTTAGCGGGCTACCTGGTCACAATGCTGCCAAAGCAATTTTAAGGGGGATGTCGGGGCTCTCTGCGACCTAGACCCGAGAGAATGTTTACTATCCAGAACTTTTTTTACCTATACTGCGCATATGGAAGTTAGCAGCACACCAGGTCCATTTACCTCAATAGTTAACCATGGCTTTGATCTTGTCTCGGAGCACGTTCCTAGAGATCTGACCTGGCCTATTCTCCTCGTCACCTTAATCATTGCCATATGCATTTGGACTTCTCGGGACGGCCTCGGTTCTAAAGATGCTAGCGGCCGCATGAGAAGAACTGGACTTATTGAATTTTTGTTTCCTAGAGATATTTATACCCATCTATCGGCCCGCGTCGATGTCACTCTATATATTTTTGAACGATGCCTAAGACCACTTTGGGTGGCCACGTTTTTAGTCTTAATTGCACCAGCCACAGAAAAAATTGTGATGGCTGGACTTTTAAAAACTATTGGGAGTGGACCGGGCCTATCTTCCAGTTTTGTGTGGATGCTTTTTTATAGTTTCATCACTCTCTTAATCTATGACTTTATATTTTTCGTCATCCATTATGCAGAGCACAGGATCCCGACACTCTGGGCTCTTCACAAAGTGCATCACTCAGCGGAAGTTCTCACCCCTTTAACTCGCTACCGTGAGCACTTTCTAGAGGGTCCAATTTATGCGATCGGCGCAGCGATAGCTTACGGACTTTCAGGGGGCTTTTTTGGCTGGCTATTCATAACTGACATTACACAAGCAACTCTTTTAAATGTAGGTTTTTTCTCATTACTTTTTGGGTTTAACGGATCTTTTCGGCACTATCATGTGGCTTTCCACTATCCGCGATGGCTGTCCAGATGGCTACAGAGTCCCGTGATGCATCACATTCACCACAGCTACCTTCACAAACATTGGGGGACTAATCTTGGCGTTGTCACCAGCATCTGGGATCGCTTATTTGGGACTATATATATTCCGGAAAAAGACGAATATACCCCTTGGGGCCTTGGCCCAGAGACTCAGGATCAATACCGAACCTTCTCCCAAAATACATTAGGACCTTTTAAAGACTGGTATAGAATATATACGAACTTTCGTCGCTCAAGGGCAGATTGAAAGTGGCCCGCTTACTCACAGCTTTGATGGTAATAATGGTGGTCACCGCGATGTTGTTGACATTAGGTTTGGGCGTACTTTCCATGATCGGCGGAGCAGAGAGTGTCAACGAGTTACATTCGGACGGGACACCTGATCTACCTCATCACAAGGCTGATTAATTAAGTAGCCGTAGGACCGACTAATTTAACCTACGCCTTCTTGGCTGCTGACATCGGCATGCTGTCAAGGCCCCGGTGAACCTCTATCCGTCGCTATCGAAGCCTCGTGATCTTCAACAACCTGATAAAGGGGAAAGTCAACCCAAGTGTCATTCAAGTAATTGAGTTCAGGCCCCTCTTCCTTAGGGTCAACGAGCAGGTTATAAATCGTTAGGTAGGCCATTTCCTTGATACCGTAACCATCTTGATCCATTTCTCTCAAAAGAATTTCCAATTGCGCCACTTAGCACCGAATAATGTGCTTCCAATCTAAATCACAAGACTTTCGCGGGCGGACCGCTCAGTTTTTCCCTCAAAAAAAACAGACTGGTCTAATCCATCAATAACTCGATCTCTGGGAATCGCTACCCCAGTGAATCTTGCTAATGTAGGAAATATATCCATCTGATGAACCATTTCATTAGAAACCTTTTCCGACGGAATTTTACCGGGCCAACGTATCAAAAAAGGAACTCTCAATGAGCTTTCATACGGAGAGAACATTCCACTCCTCCAAGGACCTGTAAAACCAATCGAACGTGGAATACCTTCCTGCCATTGTCAGAAGTGAATATAAATATGGTGTTATCCCTAATTCCGAGGCCTTCCATTCTTTCGAGCAATTCACCAACAAAAACATCAGTCTGTGCAAGCACGTCTGCAAAGCTACCATTGCCGGTGGAACCATAAAAATCTGAATGAGGGTCAACGGGTTAGTGGGTCTGTGTATAGGAGACGAATGCAAAGAATGGTTTTCTGCGCACAACATGTCGCTCAATAAAGTCAAGGGCGTTATCAGTGATCTCTCGATCAATCAAAGCCCTTTTACGTCGATCAAAAATTTCAAGTTCTATGGGCTTTTTACCCTTTACCGATGACATCACATGCGTAAATTTCAAATTGGGATGGCTGTCAGGCTGGAAGCTATTGCTATCACGCCAAAATGCTCGGTCAGAAGATCGAGGTATCCCAATCCATTCATCAAACCCCTGATCGGTAGGATATCTCCCTTCGGTATCACCTAAATGCCACTTCCCGAATATGCCCGAAAAATAACCCCTGTCGGATAGCATCTCCGCCAGTGTCACTTCCCACTTAGTGATGCCGTACCAAACACCACGAGGTGGCAGATTAGTTCTCGGCCTGGTTCGAATGCCGTATCTACCAGTCAATAGGGCAGCTCGTGAGGGAGTGCACTCGGCCTCGACATTAAAATTGGTCAGTTGAAAACCCTCTGCCGCAATATTATCAATGTTGGGGGTCGGGGCTCCACGTATAACCCCACCACCATAAACTCCGCCTTCCCCCAGTCGAAATTCTCCATAAGCACCAAGACAATATTTGGTTTATCGACAGCCATCGCGATGCTGGTGCCTTAGAGCAGTAATATCTTTAGAAAAACTGTAATGAGCAGCACTTTCTCCCGAGCAAATTTTTGAGCTTGTGGTGATCTTCACCACTTTATTCATTGCATTATTCTCGAGCTAACCACCGAGTTACTGATCTGGTGGTATTTCTCGACCTTGTTCATCTCTGTTTTCTTTTATTTGCCACCAAACCCCAAGTACGCCAAGGATAGTAAAGCCGATAGCGAACGCGAGATCCCAGGAGGCATTCGACTCCCCATACTCGGTCCAGGCAACAATAGCGGACATCAACGCAAAAATTCCTAGCAGCCCAAAACCCTTAATCATACTTAACATCAAATGAAGTCCCCGCTTTGTAGGACGAACTTGCCGATATCAGCAAGCTTCCTTGCATCCCTGACAATTAGTTTCCTAGCCTCCTCTATTTCAGAGCGACGAGTTGGGCCGATCATATTCATCTCGTCAACAAACACGCCTCTCGAGCGAGTCGACATGTTTTTCAAGAACTGTTCTCGTATTGACTTAGGCGCTCCCTTTAAGGCTATCATCAATAGATTTTGGTCGATCTCTTGAATCAACACCTGCAGACTTCGATCATCTGCTCTAGCTACCTGGTCAAAACTAATCATTTGATCCTGGACAGCTTGTGATAAATCAGGATCCAACTGAGTTAAGTTATCCAACACATGATCGCCAACATCTGATCTCAACCGATTCATTATTTTCGCAGCGGTGGAAATACCCCCAATCTTTGTCGAAAAAGGATTAGTCATTATTTTGCTCGCTCGTTCAATCCCTCAGGATATCCTAAAATGGCAATCGTAAGATAACGTTGCATTAGAATCAAAAGCCTAAGCCCCCTACTTAACTAAAAAGTCAGTTCTTGATCACTCTTGAGTTAAGCAAGTTTGTGTAGACACAACAGCATTAAAAAAGTCATTACTGCAGATCCATAACATTTTCAAACTGATGTCCCAATGCGGCGGATCGACAAAGGAGGGAGGCGTATATTGATGCCTTAGTGAAATCAGCACCAGTTGATACCAAATGAAAAACCATTTTGGAAAAGCGTTTTCCAGTGGTTCATTTTACCGATCGAGCCTCTGTGCAAAGGTGATCGCCCTGTTGATTTTCAAAATCAACGCCAAGCTCGATACCAAGTTGAGATGAGGATGAAAGTGAAACTCTATATGTTATCAGACCCATAGCAGAACCTCATTCGACGACCGTTCTTGGGTAGATCGAAAGTAAAAACAAGCCATTTACAAGCTGACATACAGTGTTAGGGTATGAAATTCGCTGACAGTCAATACGAGGTCAAAGTTACAATGAGAACAAGGATTAGAGCCCTGCTGAAATCCGTCCTCGCTGTCATCAGCCTTTTCTATGTGGGATGCTCGGGCGTTGGCGAATTCAACACCCTAGGAACAAATGACAAAAAATTATCGAAAAAATCATCGAAGGAACTTCCTGTTCCAGTCGCGGATATCATCTTTTCAAATGGGGATGTGTACACCCTTAACGAGGACCAGGTTTGGGCCAGCTCGATTGCCATCAAAGAAAAAAAAATAATATACGTTGGCAACGACACCGGGGCTTCAATCTATGAGGGGAAAAATACTCGAAACATTGATCTCCACGGAAAGATGGTTCTCCCAGCATTTCAGGATGCGCATGTGCATCCCATAGAAGCTGGGATGGCCTATTTGGGATGTAGTCTTCATGATGGCAGGTCGATAAAAGACTATCTGCGAATCATCAATAATTGTGACGAGAATTTTCCAAACACTCCATTTATTGATGGGGGCGGCTGGACAATGGACATCTTTGAGGACGGTCTCCCAGACAAGAGGCTGATCGATTCAGTTGTTTCTGATAAACCTGTGATTTTAAAGTCTGCTTCCGGGCATCAGCTCTGGGTAAACTCAAAGGCTCTCGAAATCGCTGGAATTTCTGCTGATACAGTTGATCCTGCAAGAGGTCGAATAGACCGGTACCCAAATTCTCAGGTCCCAAGTGGATCACTTCAAGAAAACTCAGCGATGAATTTAGTCCTGAGTACAAGACCGCGATACTCCGAGATTCAAATGCGATCGGCCCTTGAATTTGGACAGCACTATTTGAATCAATATGGGGTCGTCACTGTTCAGGATGCACTCCTCAAGCTGGACGGAAACGAAGCCTATGTGGGTGGGCCCACCTACGTAGCTATGGACCTAAAACGTGATTTAACTATCAAGGTCATAGGGGCCTTAGTTTGGAACACCGACATTGGAATGGAACAAATTGAACGGCTGGTAGCTGCGAGAGAAAACTTTCAGACATCGAGATTCAAAGCAAGCTCTATAAAAATATGGCTAGATGGTGTTTTGGAGGTGCATACCGCAGCATTACTTGAGCCATATTCTGACCGCGACGACGGTCATCAGGGCGCCCTGCTAATTGAGCCGAACTTCTTGAACACCATCATTACAAAATTAGATGGCTTAGGTTTCCAATTACATTTCCATGCCATAGGGGATGCCGCAATAAGGGCATCTTTGGACGCTATCGAAATAGCGCAAAGAATCAATGGAAAAAGAGACAGTCGTCATCATATTTCCCACATACAGCTTTTTCATCCAACGGACATATCTAGATTTCAAGAACTCGGTGTAATCGCAAATTTCCAACCTTATTGGGCCTGGGCAGACGGTTTTATTACTAACCTGACAATTCCCAAAATAGGTCCTGAGCGAAGCCAATGGCTGTATCCAATTGCGAGTCTGGTGGACTCTGGAGCGATCGTCGCATTCGGAAGTGATTGGTTCGTCAGCTCTGGAAATCCACTTCTGGGTATAGAAACAGCCGTTACCAGACGAGATCCTCTTACCAACGAGAGCGCACCTTTTCTTGATCATCAACGAATTTCACTGAAAGATGCGCTAACCGCGTACACCATAAACAGCGCCTTTGTGAATTTCACTGACCATGAAACCGGCACCATAGAAACTGGCAAGATCGCTGATCTAATAATCTTAGATAAGAATTTATTTGAGATCCAACCAGCGGAAATTTCAGAGGCCCAAGTTCTTATGACGCTCGTTGACGGGGAGTTAGTATATGGCGATTGGTCGATGCGAGCGACTAAGAAGACTGCCCCGTAAAACTAGAATCATTTTGGGACATTGAGACCTATCCTAGCGGTAAAAATGGAGATATTCGAATTAGCACCCGATTAGAAGCAGAGACCCCGAAACCAAGTAAAAACGTAATCTTTGGATCCAAGCAGATGATCATTCGGTTCATTGTTCTCATACTTTGCTCCCAATTTGCGTTTTCTGTACTGGCTATGAAAGGGGTACTCCTTCCACAGATGCTTTCACTCTGGGAGATTTCCAAGACCCAGTTTGGGATCCTCATGTCCATCTACGGCACCACGCATACCATTCTCTACCTGGCCTTAGCGTGGGTCCAGGATAGGTACCCTTCTAAAGTATTGATCCCAATAAATATGATTTTAGGTGGCATTACGACATTCTTTCTCGGGGGAAAGTTAGATTTCAATACCTTGTGCTTCCTCTTTTTAATGCTTGCGATTTGGTGCGAGGGGGCCTTTTGGCCCGCGATTCTTACCGCTGTGAGACGATCAACCAACGACGATAATCAATCGAAGATCTTTGGTTTGCTCGAAGGCGGAAGAGGAATCGTCGAATTGTTTCAAAACGCAATAGCCCTTGGCCTATACACCTATTTTAGCTACTCAACTTTCGGATTAGAGATTGCGTTTAAAATAAATGCGGTTTTTATGATCATTCTAGGGTTGATTTCTTGGTTGGTGCTTCCCAGCCATATTCTACTCAAGTCAACGCAGGACCAAAAACTAAACAGGGAAGTAATCGAGGGCATTCGGTTATGTCTGACGATCCCACAGGTTTGGCTAGCCGGAAGCCTAGGCTTCTTTATCTACGTGATTTATACGAGTCTGCCCTTTTTCATAACCTATCTGACAGACCTTTACCTTGTCCCAATGTTAGCCGTATCGGTATTCGGGATTTTATCTACATCCGGCGGTCGAATTGGCGCCGCTCTCCCATCGGGTTTTATAGCAAAACATTTTTTTGGGGGTGCAGCGGGAGCAATAAAAATTGCACTCATTTTTGTGGGGTTTGTCAGTGCTCTAATGGTAATCGCTACCTCCGTTAAAGGAGCATGGTGGCTTGTTATGCCATTACTATCGCTGATTATCGTCACCATATTTTTTATGCGTGCTTTGTATTTTGCGCCCTTCGGTGAGATGGGAATTCCACCAAGATTTTCAGGGTCTGTGATTGCTTTAGCAGCTTTCTTAATCTATCTACCATCATCATTCGCCTACCTAGCTTGGGGATATTTACTGGACAGTACACACGGCGATGCTGGATATCAGTATCTGTTCTTTATTCTCGCGGTTACCGCATCTGGCGGAGCGTTCCTAGCACACAAACTGGCAGCGTCTACACGACATGGAGTTAAAACAAAAATCAGGGCCAAGGTTGATCATTTGGACGAGAGATTGTCATTAACTGGCGAGGAGCAATCCTTTGATCGTGTAACTTCGAAACGACAAAATTGAAATCTTTCCACAAACAAGATTTAGTGAAAAAAATAGCAAGGAACTGAAAGAAGCAAACAAAAATAACGAGAGGCTAGGCTGCTAAATCTAGCCTCCCTGTTATCCATTCTGCTGTCGCTTGAATACCACCCAATGGAAAAAAATGGATGTTTGTAATGTTTGTCGTTTTAGAATCACCCAATAATGTCTGCAGATCACCAAGGACCTCTGTTGGTTCGTAAGGTAAAAGCAACTTAGATAAATCTGTTGCTCTTTTCTGCAATACCTTTAGTGAGGGTCCAACCCCGCAGGAGACTGCAAACTTTATGAGTGTTTGCAATTTCGTTGGCCCTGCCACACCAACGTGGATAGGTAAATCTATTTTGTTTTCTTTCAGCGATGCAGCCCATTCAACAACTAGATCAGCACTAAAAGCAAATTGCGTCACGATCGCCATCTCAGCGTCCGTTCGCTCGGAAAACAATTGTTTCCATTCCAGTGCTTCTGTAATTTTTTGGCCTGAACTTTCCGGTTCGATATCCCTGTTGCCCTCAGGGTGCCCAGCGACATGAAGTCTCTTAAACCCGAATTTGTCGAAAATTTCTGTCTCCAAAAGTTCCATCGAGTTATCCAATGTGCCAATCGCTGAACGAGGACTCCCTGCGAGTAATAGTGCTTCTGATACCCCAGCCTCTTCAACATAAGCTTTCACCCAGTCTTGAAGAACTGTTTTATTTTCGATAATCCTGGCGGGAAAGTGTGGCATCACTCGGTAATTTAAACCGGATAACCTTTTTGCCGTTGCCAACATGTCCGAAAAAGCAACACCCTCTATATGAGCTATGTAAACTCGGGTTTTCGCTGGAAACAGTTGGCCTAGGTTCTCAACCTTCTGCAAAGTTCTGGGCATTACTTCTATAGAAAACCCATCAAGCAATTTGTCAAACACGGTCTGAAACTCCTCACCACACAAAAGCCGAAATTATGATACATATCTCAAGTAGCGCATACAAAAATTTGAGTTTATTAAATCCGCCCTTAACCGGTCCTGCCAATAACTTACTTACCAATCAACACTAGTTTCTAACGCACAGTCATTATCGATTACATCAACGACATTCTCTCCCTGCGTGAACACACCACCCCCAGAACTTTGCATAACAATCAGATTTTATTAAGACGCCCCTGACGCGGGATCCCTGCATCTGGGCCCAGAATCGAGTGGCCGCCATCTACAGGAAAATCGACCCCGGTGACAAAGGATGCTTGTGAAGAGAGAAGAAATAGAACTGCGTCTGCAATCTCTTCAGCATCCGCTATTCTGCCCATTGGATGTAACTCTGATCCAATCAAATCAGCGTGCTTTCGATCACCATCACAAGCATCAATAATGGGTGTTGACCATGTCCAAGCGGGGGAAACTGAATTTACACGGATGCCCAATTTAGCAAGCTCGACGGCTTGTAACTTTGTCAGGTGTAGGATGGCGGCCTTTGTTGTGGGATACAATGCCCGGCCTTGCTGCGCGACCTTCCCTGCGATACTCGAAACATTAACTATTGCTGCTTTCTTGCTGGAGGTCATCGAGGGGGTCGCCTCGGCTACAAGCCTCGCCCCACCAAAAACGTTCGTATCAAATGCAATTTGCCATTCCTCTCGAGAGGACGAAATCCCATTATCCAAGTAATTTACAGCGTTGTTTACAAGCCCATCCAATGTACCGAATTCATCGACCGCCAAATTGACTAACTTGGATAGATCTGGGTCGCGTCGGACGTCACATTTTAAACTTCTACAACGTTCACCGAGTTCTAGCTCCAGCAACTTGGCGTCCTTTTGATTTAAGTCCCCAATGACCACATTGCCACCTGCTGCATATAAACTTCTAACGATTGTCGATCCCAAAAAACTCGCCCCACCACTCACGATAAAGGTTGATCCCGAAAGGCTCTTCTGTGGATTAAACACGGGAAAAACTCAATTGATGACAGTTTACGACCGTCACTAGATTTTCAATTGACGCCAAACTCGCCTGATGTTTCTGGAATGGATGTGCATGACATGCATCATCAACAATCGTCACCTCGTAACCCATATCGACTGCATGTCGAGCAGAATGTTCGACTACAGAATGAGTAGCGACACCAAATAAAATCAGCTTTCCGCACTCCAGAGTTCGCAAAACGGAATCCAGCTCTGAAGCATAAAATGCATTCACCCTATTATGCGAGATAATGATATCGGTGGATAGATTGGGAGCAAGCTCATCGAAAAACTCCGCACCCCAGCTTCCCTCTGTCATAACCTCGTTAAGTTTTACTGTTCGATAGAGCTCACAATTATCAGGCAGATCGATACCATTTGCCCTGAATGCCATACGAACAAAAATCCTAGGTATCTCATTTAAAGTGGCGCCCAGTAATACATGCTGAGCAGCCCGAATAAAGGGCCTGCGATCTCCGCTGGGTCCACCAAAACCAGCGAAAATCCGGCCCTCGGGGTGAATCACCTCATTCTGAAGATGGAGTGCCAATAATACAGTCGTCTGATTAACACTCATGGTCAAATGAAGACTTCGATAGGCTCAAAAATATCCTCCGAATTAATTAGATCAACACGCTTTTGAGAGATCCGAATAGTAGCATCAACGACCACTAAATCATGAGTGCACAGCCCTGCGAACGTCCGCAGACCAAAACTACGCCATTCGCTCATTTGGAAGGCCGAGCCCACAACTGCACTAAGCTCGTCGCTTGAAACCTTTTCTATAACAATGGAGCCAATGACATGGGCAGTCCTAGAACGAGGTTTTTGAGACCAAGCCCGCTCATGCCTGAGTCTATTAATACGCACCTCACGCATCATCGCATCTTCATAGATAAGGGACAAATGGTTTAGTGGATCCGGCTGTTCATCAGCCAATGGCACCCAATACATTCCGTCTTCAGTAAACAAACTGTTCCACCGATCGAAATGTCTCTGATCAAGAAGACGTGCCTCTAAACTCAAGAAATTCCGGATAGAATCATAGGACAAGAAAGGATATCGATGGGAGGTCTTACCTTCCGATTTTTCTGTCATCAAAACGGGTCCGGCGAGGCAACGAAGCTTTCTTTTGACATGTATTGATGCCAGGCCCGAAATTGATTTCGAATTGGCAATTCGCTTGAGCCAACCCCAATCAATCCACCCTCCGCACCATCGAACGGTCGATCTTGGCCAACATTGCGATGTTGGCTAACCCAGTCGCCTCCTTGCGTAGCTAGCCCTTTCTGGCATTCCGCATAAACATGCACATCATCTGTCATCACTATCGAGGAGGGTGAATTAACAACGTTGGAGTAAGTAAACGTCCTTTGAAGTAATTCCTCAGGCGCTCCATCCAATTGAAAGGTAAAAATTTCGACTAAAGTTCGATCTACGGAAATAGGTCTTATCACCCTCCACTGTTGAAAAGAGGTGTGTGGTGAGCATGATGGATAGATAATGGTGTTGTGGCGATTGACGGAGAGAATATCCCTCGCTTTCACCTCTCCCCTAGCCTTCGTTAACGTATCAAAGTAACGACGAGATAGAGGATCCTCGGGCGCATTGAAGATAGCCGTCATGTAGCTGTGGCCGTAATCAAACGCGTGGAGATCTAGGTTGGACCAAAATTGTGGTGGTTCCCCGTTTCCATCGATAATGTGGAGTTGGAAGGGCATCTTACCGTCAAGCTTTTCCTTGGAGTATTGGCGCGCCGCCCGATAGGATGATTCATGGGTAGCAATTGGATGCCCAGTATCATTCAAGTTCTCAAAGAAGATCTTCCAATTGGAGCGCTGCATGACCCGAAAAATACCGCCCGCCACCGATACAGTTCCATTCGGAGCTCTGTCACAAAAATTATCTAGCGAGCTTTTTACGCCAAATATAAAATCATCAAAGCTGGTTCCATTTTCGTCTAAAGAAGCAAAAACAAATCCACGATAATTGGCTACTCGGGCTACCTTTCGAATCGAAAACCTTGGGTCTTTGATATCAAAGGAGGTAGAGTCATAGCCTTCTCTGTAAGGCACACCTTTTATTGTTCCATCAAAATTAAAAGTCCAAGCATGGTATGGGCAGCGGAAAAGCCCTTTGATCTGTCCGCATCCATCTCCAGCTATTCGAGCCCCTTTGTGCGGACAACGGTTGTATAAAACGTGAATTTCATGATTTTTCCCTCTAACCATGACCACGGATTGCCGGCCAACCTGAGTAGTCCAGTAATCTCCAGTTTTGGGTATTTGTGAGTCATGTCCAATATAAATCCAAGCACAGCCAAAGATCCTGTCCATCTCAATATCAAAAACTGCTTGATCCACGTAGACGTCTTTGTGGACTTCATCCGTCTTTACAAGAGCATCTATGTTTAACGAAGTCATATTACCCGAAAGCATTATTCAAGATCCTCAGACAATAAAAAAGAGCATGGCACTAGCCTTCCCAGGAGAGAACAACGCTCAAGACTCTCGATTTTTCATCAAAAACTGTAACCCAGCATGACATAGTACTGCCTGCCACGATCAAATGCCTGAGCATCACTGCCAAAGGTCGATTGGTAGTCTCCAAATATACTGAACTCTTCATCACCCAGGTTGTCCACCCCGAGCGTAACACTCAGTCCAGAGGCCGGAGCCTGCCATCTCGTACTCAAGTTGACCACGGAATAATCAGGCTGAAACAGTGGGTCTGACCAAGCTGGTGCGAAAGGTAAACCGCCGGCATTAGTGAAAAATTCACTGCGCCACGACCAATCCAATCGTGGTGTGATTTCCCCAACGTCGGTAATGAACGTTTTCGTGACCGATAAATGCGTATTCCACTCTGAAATAAATACGAATGGGTCAGACACAGAGAGGCCAGAAAAGAGGCCGGGGTTCAGGGAATCATATCCCGCATCGGTATAGCCAACCGCAAGATCAAGCAACACACCACTAGGAGTCACATAATTAACCTCCAACTCAAAACCTTCTATCGTGGCATCTCCCGCATTAGTGGTGTACGGACCGGTCCTACTAGGTTCGTTGATTAAGATTTGCAAATCGCTATAGTCTGCCGAATAAACTGCAAAGTTTACTCTAAGGCTATTATCGAAAAGTTCTGCCTTAACTCCAGCTTCTATAGAGTCCACGTACTCGGGGTCGAAGGTTGGCAAACTAGGTTCTGCTGGAAAAATCCGCTGAGTATATCCCCCCACTTTGAAACCCTCGCTATAGGTCGTATAGATCATCAAATCATTCGAAAAGGCATAGCTCAGGCTTAGCATGGGGGTATTCTCTGATATGGTATTATTTACCGTCTCGAACGGGACAATACGATCCCCTAGTTCGCATTGTTTAGGGCTGCCATTCGATGTAAAGCACGGAAACGGAAGGCCCCCACCGAATAAAAAGGAAAGCGGCATTTCTTCAATATATTGATCGGGCAGATAATCTCTGTCTTCCTTGGTGTAACGCCATCCCGCCGCAACAGCCAGTTGTTCGGTAATGTCGAAGGTTACTTGTGCAAATACTGCCTCACTCGAATAATCAAAATATCCACCGCTTTGAATGGATACAGTTGTAAAATCGACGGGGTTGATATTTTCTCCGTCTTCCTCAAACGCATATATTCCCGCAACCCAACTCAGTCGACTGTCCATCGCATCACCAGAAAGTTGTAATTCTAAGGATATTTGGTCTTGCACGAAGGTATCAAAGTAATGCGTCACAGGGTTTGTGAAAATTGGCAACGGCGTGTCCTGCGCACCATCGTCTTGTGGATACCCATCTCGGTCGTTGGCAAACTCACCATCGAGGCTTCTATAACCAGCGATTAATTTGGCAGTAAGGACATCCAGCTCCCACGTTAGAGTAAGAGATACCGCTTCGTTTTGCATGTCAGAAAAATTTGGGCCAGTACCCAAATTTGTATTATTTCCCGTCACCGCGTAAGCGGAGATAAAACAAGCGGTCGGAGCATCGGGTAATGTACATACGATAGGATTCAGCCCTCCGGGGAAACTGAGATCGAATCCTGCCAGCAAATTATTTATAAAGGGGAAGTTTCCATCGGGTATTGCAGTTGCACTTTCAGGAAATTCGTCAACTCTTGTAATCAGTAAAGGCGGACCATTGGTTTCATCATCGTAGTAATCGACCGAGAGGTCTGCTGTAAAAGTATCAGTAGGTATCCACCTAACCGCGATCCGAGCCATGGTGGTGTCTTGATTACCAAGGTCCTTGCCATCAAAAGGCCTAAAAACATACCCATCCTGCTTGAGGCTTCCAAAGCTGCCCCTTGCGAACAATGTATCAGATAAAGGAACGTTCAGGACCCCCCTTATATTTCTACGCTCGTCTGTACCCGCCTTAATGTCAAACTTGCCACCGAATTCCTCATTGGGCTTAGCTGTCGTGATACTGATCGCCCCGCCAACCGTATTCTTCCCAAATAAAGTCCCTTGTGGTCCGCGTAATATCTCCACCTGTTGAATATCTATCATGTCCAAGACTGCGCCCGCAGATCGCCCCAGATACACTTCGTCAACATAGATTCCGACACCTGGATCGATCGTTGGCACGAAATCTTTTTGACCCACACCTCGGATGTAGACAGCAGCATTATTCCCAGCACCGCTGTAGGCTGGCGTATTCTGAAAAACCAGATTGGGCGTCACGTTTTGTAACTTTGTAATTCTCGACAAGCCCATATCCTCCAGCCGGTCACCGGAGAGAGCTGTTACCGAAATTGGCGTATCTTGAAGTGATTCAACTTTTTTTCGCGCCGTGACTACGACCTCTTCAAGGTTTGCCTCGACGAGGACTGAGTTGGTCAAAGTGAGGGCACCCAAGGTCAACATTGCGCCCCAAACGCGGCGAGACCTCGCGGATTTCGTTAAAGGTGAAACTTTAAAACCGGAATTAATTAGCATGGTCACTGATACAGCCTCCATTGGCATTTTGTCTTGTCTTGCATCTACATCACCGTCAAGGTCATCATTTTAAACTTAAAACATCGCAAAATCATTAAAATTAAAAAGCCAGCAAGCCGAGGCCTGCAATTTAATTTAATTAAATGGACATTTCCTCGACAGTAACTCGTTTGAAACGTTCGTATTTCAAGGCACAGAAACCAATCACAGAACCGCTCAGGGTCATTTTTGCACTATTGCTCTGATTAAAAATGAAGCGCGTTACTCCCCAGTTTGGGGCAGTCAGAGTCTTGTGCCTCCATCTCATTATTAGATTTAGAAAAGCCCTATATTGGCTTTGAATAAAAACCTGTGGAAGCAAAATTAATCTAAATCGATGGCTCTCTTTCTATACCGCCGAAACATCTCTCGAAAATCTTCACACTATTTAGCCGAGACTTTTCCCCAACTTAATTCCGTAAACTGATGCCGCCGCCAAGACAAGTGGTACAGCAAACAATGCGTATACGACGCCATTGCTAAAGCCAGCATTTAAAACCAAACCGCCAATTAGTGGAGCCGCGATAGCACCCAACCTCCCCACGCCGATAGCTAAGCCGACACCTGTGACCCTAACACTGAATGGATACAGTGCTGGCGCAATAGTATATAGCCCTATCATAGCTCCAATGAGAAAGAATCCCATCACTCCGGAGAGAGCCATGAGGGCTAATAAAGGTAAGTCACCCAATCCGTAAAACAGCATCGATACCACGCCGCAGAGAAAAAAGAACGCGGTTAAGGCCGTCACCTTAATCCTAGCTCCTAGTAACCCAATCGCAATCGCTCCCAACAATCCACCGGTCTGTAAGTAAACCCCTGCCGAAATGCCCTGAGAGGTCGTCAGGCCAGAATCCACTAGCAGTTTGGGTGTCCAGCTTACAACGAAGTAAAAAGAATACATGAGGAGGAAATAGCTGGCCCAAACTAGCAAGGTGTTTCGTTTAGTAGATTCTGGATTAAAACACTTCCTCCAGTTTGATCCCGCTTCAATTTGAAGAGCTCCTTCAGTATTTTCAGCCATCGTTAAGTTAAGTTTTTCAAGGATTTTAGATGCTCGCAATTTATCCTTTGAGTCTAATCTAGGGAGAAGAAAATCCAACGATTCTGGTAATTTCCAGATCACTATTGGAAGTAATAACAGTGAAACCGACCCTCCAAATAAAAATAAAGATCGCCACCCGAACTGTTCAATCAACGAGACAGAAATGAAGCCACCAAGCAGTGCTCCTAATGGGTACCCAGATTGCAGAACACCGATACAAAGCCCCCGTCTTTCATCATTAGAAAATTCTGATACTAATGTCGTGAGAGTCGCCAACATTCCACCAATTCCGAGCCCCGTTAAGAATCTCAGAAATAAAAGTTGCGGCTGGCTTCGCGAGAATGCTGAGGCGAGCATACCCACACTAATGATTATTAAACAAAGGTTGATCAACTTTCTGCGTCCCAATGAATCTGCCATGGAGCCCAGAGACACCGACCCTAACGCCATGCCTATTAGCCCACTACTGAGCAAGAATCCCAGATCAACTGGAGACAAACCCCACTCGGCTGCAACAGAGGACGCTG
>MDTB01057360.1_pt1 | contig 19880 bp, 18 predicted proteins | sample 811161 | NCBI WGS metagenome assembly MDTB01 (sample SAMN05326650, study PRJNA326480) | marine metagenome | isolation source: seawater | place: Mediterranean Sea | collected 2009 | reverse complement strand
GAACATGGACGGTGACATGAACATGGACGGTGACATGGACACCGACATGACAAACAAATAAAGCCGGTTGCGAAAACGAGAAAGGGTCCGGCCATAAAGGCCGGACCCTTTTACTTGGTGGCGGGGGTTGGATTTGAACCAACGACCTTCGGGTTATGAGCCCGACGAGCTACCAAACTGCTCCACCCCGCGGCGAGGTAAGTCAGTATGGCGTCGATTATGTGCCAACCACAACCTGATAGCTCTAAAGAACCCAGAAACTATTTAAAATGGGTCAGGAATCTAACCAGTCTTCTAGTTCCATGAGTGTTTCGTCAAAGGCCAACATTGCTAGGGCGACACTCTCGTCGGTTCTGGGGGTTTCACCTGACCCATTTACCGATAGTGAGATGTTTCCCGATGGCGTAGCAGGAATTATCGTCAACAGCAGAAACGAGATTATTCCAAGCCCTAACGCGACATAGATCGACATGGTGTACCCGCCGTACACATCGATCATGCGCCCCGCCATCGGCGGTCCGATTAATCCGCCCAATCCACAGGCGGTATAAAAGAAACCCATTAATGAACCTAAGCCCACCACTCCGAACAAGTCCGCTAGAACAAGTGGACTAACAGCAACAAAAGAGCCGTATCCGATTCCCATAATCAGCATAAAGATGGCTAATGCGGTGAACGATGAACCCGCAAACAGCCAAGTGACAAAAGCTATGGGACTGAGAACAAAACCGAATCTAAAAATTCGAAAGATTCCGAACTTATTAGTTAGCCAGCTGAAACCAATCCTCGATAAGACACTCGACCCGCCGAGCAAACCGACCAAGGTCGCCGCAGCGACCGGAGAAATTCCGCGTTCTTTCGCATAGGGCACAGCAAAGACAAAAGGTATGAAAAGAGCTGTTGCGTAACAAAGAGCAGCGAGCCACAGCAATCTAAATGTCGATGACGCAAATGCTTCCCGGATTCTTGATGGCGCTGCACCCGCTTCTCCGGGAGCTCTAGCCATCATTAAAGTGCCCGCCAAAAGAATTAGCGGACCAACGACACCAAAAATACGGTATGTAGATCTCCATCCATATTGATCTATGAGACTCGCTGATAGGGGGTTCATAACAAGAGTCCCAACGCCAATACCTGCGACTGAGATACCGACAGCCGTTGCCCGTGATTTTTCGAACCACCCGCCGACGTGGGCGACCATCGGAATATATGCACAGGCTGCGGCGATACCGGCGCCAACCCCAAAAGTTATGTAACCAACACCGATTGAGTTCACATAGCTTGTCGCCCATAGGCCAACGAAGAGAGCTACAGCGCCCGCTGCCAAGACAGGGCGCGGACCGTATCGGTCAGAGAGTCGACTCGTAATTAAGCTCAGCCAAAAGAAAGAGAAGGTTGTGAGACCAAAAATAATTGCAGTAGAACCTCGACCCGTTCCGAAGTCATCTGCCATTGATTGGAAGAACGCGCCAAAGCTATAGACGGTCCCAAGAGCAACTGCGGACGAGAAGAACGTCGCGACAACCGTTAGCCAGCCGCGAGGCGAGTCGATTAAATTTCTTTCACTCATAATCCCCTACCCCGACGGTTGCGATACTTTACTCGGTATTGATAACTCGGAAGGCTTCCGCAAGGCATCCCGACTCCATGTCTGCGGATGACGCTACTCCCGATGCCCACTCATGCAGAAGTGCTTCGAGCCCATCTATTCGGTCGGTTTGACTGGCGTGGCAGCGGAGAGCTTTAACCTTCTCTTCAAATGTCGCAGTGATGTCGACGTGCATCATTGTTCCTTCTGGTGCTGCCATCCACATCATCCATACCTCAGGGACGAGGTGCGGCTGGTACCCCGCTTCAAGAAGCTCGGGGTGAGATCGCGGATTACGGGCGTCGGGATATACGGCCGCCATTGTGGCCCAAGCTGTCGCAAGGTGATCAGGGTGCGAGCCATAAATCCGATCCCAATTCGCGGAAGTCGGTTGCGTCACAACGACATCAGGACGAATCTTTCGAATTATGCGGGTTATGTCGCGTCGAAGTAAGAGGTTGTTCTCGACTCGCCCGTCCGCGTAGCGGAGCCAGTGCAGGTCGCTGACCCCAACTGCTAGCGCCGCCGCAGTTTGCTCTTCTTCCCGCAGTGCTGCTAACTCCTCGTTGCTCCGAGTGAGGTCGTCGTCGCCCGCATCTCCGCTTGTCACCAAACAATAGGAAATCTCTGAGCCAGCGGAGGACAAAGCTGACATAGTGCCTGCTGTCCCGAAGTCAACGTCGTCTGGGTGCGCCACAACGACGAGGAGCTTTTTGGGCGCAGCGATTTCGCCTACTGCTGTCAGAACTGTCCCCGTCACGACCTATGCCGAGTCTGCTTCTTCTCGCGATGAGGCTTGACCCAATAGTCGTTGAGCTTTAGCTATATAGCCTGCGGCAGATTCCACCCATCGTTGATATCCAGCTAAATCACCTGCGCGGAGCGCAGCGTCTGCTTGATCGAAGGCCTCGCGCGACTTCGCAAGCAGCTCCTCGATCGACAGTTCATCCGATGAGTCAAGATCATCAGGTTCGGCGGGTGCGCCTGAAGATGAGTCATCTTCACTGGAAGATTCCGGGTCTGGAGACGCACTGATTGGACCCGGCCCAACATCTGCTTGGAGACCAGGTATTGCCGCTGCGAGAGCAGCTTCGAAACTATCGGCGATTTTAACTTCTGGGCCAACCCCAACAATTACTAATTGAAGTTCAGGTACAGCTGTCGTGCCTGTGGCCTCAATGTAGAGGGGGCGCACGTAGAGAAGAGAATTTTCAACGGGAATGAGCAGCAGGTTGCCTGGCACAACAGTTGAGCCATTTTGGTTGAGTAACGTAACTCGTTCCGAAATTTCTTCTTCTGTCTGAATATTCGAGTTAAAGAGCGCTGGGCCATCGACGGGAGTTGATGAACGGATCTCGTAAACTTCTATTTCTCCGTAGCGCTCCGGGTCATTGTGTACAACCATGAAACCCTCGAGGTTTTTCCGGGAATCGTCGTCAGAGAAGGGGACGAAGGGTCGGAAGATTACGAATGATTCGTCTTCATCACCGGGGAGTCGCATCAAAAGATACTGCGGCGCGATTCTTACTTCAGAGCTACTGATGATGTTTCCCGATGCATCGATCACTGATTCCACTGCGGTTTGACCTATGGAATTGCCGGGGTCTTGCGCAACACTCCAAGCCCCAGCTGCATCATAAAACTCCGAAGCTTCTGTAATTCGGTAGCGGCCCCACATCTCAGTTTGCATCCTGAATAAGTCTTCTGGATACCGAAAATGCTCTGTTAGCTCAGTTGAAGGAGTCTCTTCGCTGAAAAGGTTGGGAAACTGTAGTTGGTAAGATTTAGCGATCGGGTCTGCATCATCGACGACGTAGAAGTTGGGCGTACCATCGTATGCATCAACCACAAGTTTGATCGAGTTCCGTACGTAGTTGACCGATGAACGCAAATCACCTTTTCTTACGGCGCGAGGGTTAACCCGTTCCGCATACGGGAACATGTCAGTTGAGGTGTATGCGTCAAGGATCCACATAACCTTTCCATCGATCACCGCTGGGTAGGGATCACTGTCAAACTTTAGGAACGGTGCCAAGGTCTTAGCTCGATCGACAACGTCGCGCTTGTAGAGAATGCGACTTTCTGATCCAAGTTCGCCCGAAACGACTAGATTTGGCTCGGCAAATCTCAATGCGAACGCCAGCTTCCGCGGCAGCGAGTTAATTTCTACGCCGTCGGCTCCGTCATAACGGGTAACTTCTGTCCGGTCATCGTTGTCTTGAAAATCGACTTCATCACGCGTTGCGCCAACTATCGCGTATCCCTGTAAACCTTCACCGATGTATAGGCCCGGCATATCTACCTCGAGAGAGTCGGCACCAGTTCGCGCAGCTACTGGAATGTCAGCTAGCGCGTAATCAGGCCGCCCATTGGCGTCTATGGCGTTGGCGGGCGCAGCTGCAATGCCGTAGCCGTGGGTGAAAGCGATGTGTTCCGACTCCCAAGAGTTATTTGGTAAGTCCGTTTGTTTCAGCTCGCGCGCTGCCAGCACAACCTGTGTTGTGCGACCATCTATTTCGTATCGATCGACGTCGATATCCCTGAAGTCATAGAAGCTTTTAATACCTTGCGTCTGCTGGAATGTGTCCCTCATTACGGCGGGGTCAAGTAACCGCACATTACGAACCGTGGCGAGGTTTTCTTCGATCTCTGATGCACTCAGCGTTGGCTCGTAATCAAAGTCGCGCGGAGTTACTCGATCCAAACCCATCGCAATCCGAGTCATCTCGATATTCCGCTCAATGTAGGGCGCCTCTTTTGTCGATTCCGAGGGTTCCACTTGGAATCTCTGAACCAGTGCTGGGTAAATGGTTCCAGCAAGGCTGGCAACAAGAGCCCATAAACCGACAGCAATGATTGGATAGGTAAATCCTCGTCTCCATATGTTGAATATCAACAAGCCGAAACAGAAAACACTCACGATCATGAGTAGTTGAAGTGCAGGTAATTGTGCTTTTACGTCTGTGTAGGTCGCTCCGGTCACAAAGCCGCGCTCAGAGAGAGTTAGCTCGTACCGGTCGAGGTAATAGCCAGCGCCTTTAATTAGCGCCAGCAACCCCAATAGCAACGAAAGATGTGCTTTTACCTGTGGCGTGACACGGGAGCCAGCTTGACCTTGAAGTCGGATGCCGCCATTGAGGTAATGCTCGATTGTCGTTACTACCAAAATCACGAGAATCGCAGCAAACGCCCAGTTCACAACAAAGGTGAGGAAAGGCAACTGGAAGACATAGAACCCGACGTCGATACCAAATTGCTGGTCAACAATTCCAAAATCGACCCGGTTAGTGAAGAACAACCAACTTTGCCACTGGGACGAAACGCCGGCTCCGACAAGAAGAGCAAACAATAGCGAAATAACGCTTCTAACTAGGATGCTCCGCGGGGCTGTAAATTGTTGCCAGCGCCGAGATAATTCATCTTCGGGTCCCGGCGGTCGCACTTTTGGTGCCAGTCGGTCAGCGATGAAAAGACTGATCCAGATCGCGACGAAGAATATGGCTGTGAAAAGTAACCCAAGCCCAATTTTCGCCCAGAGGACCGATGCCCACACTGATGAGAGCGAGAGGCTGTCAAACCATAGGTAGTCGGTCCAGAAACCGGCTAGCCCTCTGATTGAGGTAAAGAACAGGAAGACGGCCAGTCCACCCAACCCAAGGAGTACTCGAGCTCGGTTGGTACGCCGCCTGCGAGGCTTCATTTCTTCAGGAGGTTGCATATAACTTGCAGGTTACTGGCCAGCGGGCACGACGAGACTACGACATCCTGGCCCAAGAGGGGGAAGAAGGTGTCCCGATGGAAACTCTTGGCCTTTGGAACGCTCATCTGCTGCCGAGTTGTTGTGACAGCTACTCCCGCAGCATCCCTCACTTGGCGTCTGCCACCTCACTAGATGGTCTCCTGGGATCGCTGCGTATAGACCCAGCGCAAAAGCATTGGCTAATGCGTCAGTTGCAATCAGATCCACAGCAGATTTCTTCCATTCGCGGTAGACGGCGCGCAAGCGAATTTCGAAGGCAACATCGTCGTCGAGGTGCGCTTGAAGTCGCGTGCGAAGCCAATCGCCGGCAAGCCGGGCTGTGTGAACGAGAATTCCTTCTACATTCGCTTTGATACCGCCGGCACCGAATTTCGCGGCAGCAGCGATATAGGGAGTCATTCCTTCAACAAGTTCACTATCCATTGCTTTTGGCACTAGCTGATTCATACTCGGCAGTTGGCTGGTTGGCTTCTTTAGTTCTGGCAGAATGCTCTCTAGCCGCAGAGCCAAATTCCTTTTCATTATCGCTACCGTCGGCCGCGATAGCTCAGTGACCGTCGCTCTGAGCCGCTCATGGTGATCAGCGATGGTTGCCGCGCCATCGTGAAGTGAGGCGTATGGAGATTGGGTAATTACAGGTATTTCGCCAGTTCGGATAAGAACTTCTCTCGCCCACTCAATGTCATCCATTTCCGGGTCACCCAAACGCGCGAAGAGTTCTTCAATAAGCGCTCGTCGTTGGGGTCGTGCAGCGCTGGGGAAAGGAAGGACTGCTGTAGGACCGGCTTCACCTTGCTGTGGTTGCGACTCACTCGCGCTCAGAGCATGAGATCCAGGCTCGTCGATTTGATCCCATTCGTCGTCTTCAATCATCTCTTCTCTCTCGAGCGTCAATCGATGAGACTGAAGATCAATGACTGTGCCTGGCCCTATAGATTCAAGCTTTTCTTCATTGCTGGGAGCTTGGCTACTTTGCGCATTTGTTATTGCTGTGAGTTCCTGAAGAGACTGTGCGACAGCAAGTTCTTCTCTTAGGCGTTGCATTTCGAGACTCACGCTTTTCAGAAATGCCTGAACTTCATCGACCGCGTAGCCCCGAAAAACGTGGGTAAAGTCAGCGTTCGCGATGTCCTCAGGATCAATTTCGGACGCTCCCGAGGCGTGCTGAGCCATGTCCTTTGAGGGTACCGAGCGAACAGATTTGTGCGCGGATGGTCAACGGTAAAACCCCCTACTTACCTCGTCGCTAACTCTATTCCTGAGATATCGCCTCCTAGTATTTTCAGTTCACGCAGGGCATCGTCGACGGTTGCGACCCCGATTACTCTGACCATCTCCCCAAGGACTTCTTCGGCTTGATCGACTTGGCTTTCGGGGACAAGAAATAGATCTGCGCCACCTCGCATAACTGCATGGCTTTTTTGCTCGACTCCCCCTACAGGGCCGATATTTCCAACTGGGTCAACTGTGCCCGTCGCAACGACTTTTAAGCCACCCAGTAGTTGTCCTGGCAACATTCGTTCAAGCAGCGCTAGCGTCAAACTTAACCCGGCTGAGGGGCCGCCAACTCGGTTCACCTCAAAGTCAACATTGAAAGGTAAATCAAGCATCTCGGCGTATGTGCCTATTGAAACTCCCAAAAAAGCGTTCCCGTTTCTCTCGGATAAACGCACTGACTCATGTCGGCGGTTGCCATCAATTTCAAGAACTGAAAACGTAAATAGGTCACCTATATTTTTACTTCGGACTACTTCCCCTAAGTCGCTAGCGCTTTCAATTTGTAAGTCTTCTGCCTCCACAATTACATCTCCAAGTTGCAACACTTGGGCAGCAGGCGTTCCCGGCATGATTTGAAGCACCAATGCGCCTGCGTTATCGATCACGTCGTATCCGAGACGATCAAGGGCTACTCGCGTTGCAACGTCGAGACTCTTTGCCATTTGTTCGCGACCTAAAGTGCGATTTTGCTCGACTGTCCTGTCTCCAAGAATTTCGTGTCTATCGGAAATTCGAATGGAGTCATCCAACCAACCGCCGATCAGTTCGAGCAATGACGGTTCAAGATTAGATTTTACGGTCACCATACCGATTCGACCTTCAGCACCATATGTCTGCACATCATCGACTGTGAGCATCGGCGCAAGGCTGCGGGTTTGACCAGGACTGGTCAGCACCTTTGAAGTGATAGTGATCCGATCCAACGCCAAAGCGGAGAGCAGGAAGAAGGAAAACGTAGCTACGCAAACAACGGCCCAAAGCGGAGCTTTTCGGCGACGGCCTCTGGGTGAGGATGAAGGAACACTAACCTCGTTTTCTGTACGCTCAGACATCAACTAACAGCGTGCCATGGGAATTGTGTCTCTTTACACGCGACTCGGGTGAAAATTTATGGACGAAAAGCAATTTGACCCTGATTCAACGGTCTCGATTGACGAGCTCGTCATTGAAGAGACGGCAGGAAAGCCCAAAAGACTCGAAAGTCCGATAATCAATCAGCCTGTCGCCGGTCCGAGGGGAAAGACCAACGACCCACGTCGAATTCTTCCCAAACAGATACACACAGGGTCTTCCCTATGGAGAAAGCTGGTCGCTCTTATCGGTCTAGGCGCCTTTTCGGTCTTAGGCGGACTCGCTATCACATTACTTGTCGGGATACTGGCTGTTTTGGCAGCGGTAATTTTACAGGCAGCGATAAGTTGACTGGATCTGGTGACCGGTCACAAAGAATTCGCACAGCTCTGTCGGGGTATCAAGGCGATGAACAGCAGGCGCGTAACTCTTTCGGCAGCTCGGATGCCTCAACGCGGCGTTTAGCTATAGGAGCCTTGGAACGTCTGGGCTGCCTTGAACCCTCAGATCTGGTGACAGCTTTGGAAGACCCCGATCCCTCAGTTCGCCGACGAGCGGCCGAGGCATCGGCCAAAGTACCGGAGATTGACCTCCGGCCGTTGTTGGCCGACCCCGTATCTTCAGTATCGGAAGCCGCCGCTTTCGCTATTGGAGAGCAGATGGCGGTGAATTCGATTGAACTACTGATTGAAATGGCGGCTGGACACGAAGATCCTCTCTGTCGAGAAAGCGCTATTGCGGCCTTAGGGGCGCTGACGACTTTGGATCATGGAGACCGTGACGCAATCCTTCAGTGCCTGCTTAGTGCTATGACCGATCGACCTCAGATAAGGCGCCGTGCCGTTCTCGGACTGTTTCAATTTGACGAAGCTATTGCACATGAAGCTCTGACTTCGGCTCTCTCTGATAACGACCGACAAGTGCGTGCAGCTGTCGGTGATCTTCTCGGCGTACCAGTGGATTAACTAATCCCGGAGCCTCTCAATCAGGAGGGACGCATTACGCGGCCTTAGATAGTCCTCGGTAGTCCATCCGCGTTCATCTGCCTCAAGATCATCTTCTCTAGCCCGAACTGTTATGGATCGCGGCAAAATGGGTTCTTCTAGGGACATATCGATGTTTTCGGCCAAGCCGTCCATTTCGACCAGAGATTGCGATTGGCTTGCAATAAATATATTTGCTCTTCTGAGATCACCCCGGTTGACACTTTTTTCAAGCAATTGGTGAAGTCGAATTTGCGAGACGTAACCGTCTCGGGCTCGTGTATCAGCTTCAATATCCGGAGCGTGTCGAAGTAACGCTGACAGAAACATTCTCATGCCTTGGGAGGCATCAACTGTCCATGCGGGGCCCGAGTCGGTGTATGCAAGTTTTAAGTCTGGACGACTGTTATCAACTCCGGTGAGCCCAGCTTGTTGAATGACTCGGACGCTCGGCGGGAGTGTTGAGATTAATAGTTGTCGATTTTCTTCTGCAACTTCGGCCCAGATCACCTCACACGCTGCGGCTGAAACGGCGGTAGCTAAGTCCTCGCCAATTTGTATTGACGTGACACTTGCGGCTCCAGCCAAAGTTGCGGCTTGGCCAGCTGAGTTTCGTGCAACCGTTCCAAGCGGCGAATCATCAGTAATGAGACACCACCTCGATTGCGGTTCGTTCTCGAACAACGCAAGCGTTATTAACTCGATCGGTGGGCCATGTGTGAGAAAACGAGCATCTTGTTCCCAGTCAAGCGTGGAACTGGCCGCTACTCCCAACACTTCCTGTGCGACAAGAAACGGATGCAGTGCTCCCATTGCTGTCTCATTAATGAACGCGAAGGCAACTACTCGTTCAAGTAGTTCGGTCGCAGAGTCTTCCGCTATTTGGGGGTCCCCTTGATGGTCAATAATTTCTAGTTCGACTGCGTACCGTCCCCCAATCCCCCCCTGCGCGTTGACGTCAGCCCAGTACGCAGATACCCCTGCAATGCGAGACCTGTCGAGAGAAGCTCCCGGTCCGGTTATATCGGCAATCACCCCTAACCGAACTACTTCTCCGTCGAACCCGACCGACCGTTCAACCGACCGAATATTTTTTGCGGCAAGGTCATCCAGTTGTGTTGGTTCAGTTGAACAAGCCAACAAAAGAAAGAGGGTTGCCAAAATTGCAAGAGTGGCACCATGGCGGTTGAGTTGCTGTCGTTGTGTCAACTCACCACCGATTGCCATAGGTGTTAAACGTAGAGGAGAGAGCATCGAAGTTGTCAAGAGCGCGTCCTGCGCCTAGGACCACCGCTTCCATTGGAGTGCGAACGATCCGAACAGGAACGCGGGCATCATTTTCCAGTCGTTGAGCCAAGCCCTTCAGGAGTCCGCCACCGCCCACTAGGTGAACGCCATGGACCAGCAGGTCTTGGGAAAGTTCGGGCGGAGCCTGACTAAGACAGTCAATTACCGAATCGACTACAGCTTGCACGGGCTCATCTAATGCGGACCTCACTTGATCAGGTGTCAAAATAAAGGTTCGAGGTAAACCGGTGGTGAGATCGCGTCCTTTTACTTCAGCGTCGTATTCATCTTCACCAGCCCATGCAGAGCCGATTTGCACTTTTATCTCTTCCGCAGTTCGTTCCCCTATCGCAATTCCGTGAACGCGCCGTGCATAGGATTGCAAAGCGGCATCAAAGTCAAAAGAACCGACTCGGATCGCTTTCAGGGAAACAATACCTCCCATGGAAACCATTGCCGTCTCCGCAGTACCGCCTCCTACGTCTATGACCATGTTCCCTATCGGCTCATGGATAGGCAGCCCTGAACCAATTGCTGCGGCCATTGGTTGATCGATGAGTCGAACATCGCTCGCACCGGCGCGGCGCGCAGCATCAGTCACCGCCCGACGTTCTACTGGAGTAATCACCGAAGGAACGCATACTACGACTCGGGTTTTGCCAAATCTTCCAACACCGACTTGTTGCAAAATGAGGCGAATCATTCTTTGGGTTGTATCGAAGTCAGTAATTGCGCCCTTCCTCAGAGGCCGGACAGCCACAATGTAGGAAGGAGTTCTTCCTATCATCTGCCATGCCTCGCGGCCGACCGCAAGAACATCTCCGGTCCGTTCATTCATTGCAATTACCGACGGCTCGTTTAACACAATGCCGCGTCCACGCTCGTACACCAACGTGTTCGCAGTGCCGAGATCAATAGCTAGATCACGTGCCAGAGGAGTGCCTCCTACTGATTTCCACCTGATCGCTGTCAATTAGTTGAACAGTTTCATCGTCTTCCGGTTTAAGAGCATCTAACTTGTTCCGGAATGCATCAATGCTCGCATGCCATGGGGTCTTTTTGCGACCTCCTAATGCAAGACAAAAAGAACCCAGCAGAGTTATTGCGGCTGCCAAGCCCAGAAAAGCCAAGGGACTCATTGCTCGCCTTTTTCTCTGATTTGAGCTGCCTTTACATCGGTAATGTCTTGGCTGGCCAACGCCCAGTCTTCACCGTCTTTCCAAACTTCGCGCTTCCAAATGGGGACCGTTGCCTTCAGGGTGTCGATACCAAAACGACCCGCTTCAAATGCTTCGGGACGATGTGGAGAGGACACGGCTACCACAACAGAACTTTCTCCAAGTTTTAAAGGCCCTGTCCGATGAGCTAAAGCCACTCGAACTATGTCAGGCCATCGCTGACGCATTTCGCTCGCTATGGCCTCTAATCGGGGTTCAACGTGCTCTTCATAAGCTTCGTACTCTAAAAGAGTTACATCCTCTCGGCCTTCTGCATGGTCTCGAGCTGTGCCTGAGAATACAACGATGGCGCCACACGAAGGGTGAACGCACCAGTCATATATTTCGCCAACATCAAGCTTTTCTGTGGTCAGTGTTACTCGAGATTCAAAGTTTCGGGGAGAGGACACATCATCATGGTACGCCGCGCAAGGCCTACCTCCCTATCGCCTTGAGGAGCCGCGGGTAAATTTCTGCGTTTACTGGCTACCGTTTCTTTCGTGGACCCTTTGGACGAATCCGAAAACAGTGATGGTGATGATTCGCTCAACCCACCCATCGATGACCTGACTCCTGCACGCGAGGCTCAAGATTGGGACCCTGAGACGGTATCGGATTGGTCTCAAATCCCTGACGACCCAAATTTTACTGCGGAAGAGGATCAGACAACTAAGTATGCGCTGCATCCCGACGACCGAATTTGGCGTCATCCGAGCGAGCTTCAATATTTGGCTCCGGACGCGGAAAGCGTCCGGCGTTCGAAGAAAGCCAGGGGGCTAATCGGGCTAAGTCTTACTAGCGCAGTGATAGGAGCGGCAGTTGCATCCTTGCTGGTGGTATCACTCCTGAGACCGGCTCCGCAGATCGTTGAACGAGTTGTCGAGAGAGAGATCACGACGGCAAATATTTCAAACACCGATTTAGGTCTTCAGAGATCTATGGGTGTCGCCGATATCGCCGCCCAGGTAACACCCAGCGTCGTGCGAGTTGAGGTCCTTCGAAACGGTCGGGTAAGTGGCACCGGGTCGGGTGTCATTTTCAGAGATGACGGACATCTCATAACAAATGCCCATGTGGTCAACTACGAGACAGATTTTCGCGTGGTGCTGGCTAGCGGGAATACGTTTAGGGCTTCTTTAGTCGGCTTGGACCGACGAACCGATATCGCTGTGCTCCGACCCGATCAGAAGATGAGTAATCGGTTTAGCCCGGCGACTTTAGGTTCTACTGACAACCTACGAGCTGGAGAAATAGCTATAGCGATTGGCTCGCCGTTGAGTTTGCGGGGGGGACCAACAGTGACTGTTGGCGTGATTAGTGCAACTAACCGCCGTCTCCAGTCTCCACAAGGCGATTGGTTGTATGAGCTTGTGCAAACAGATGCACCCATATCTCCGGGTTCATCGGGCGGCGCTTTAGTCGATCGGAGTGGAGCTGTCGTAGGTATCACCACAGTGATTGCAGTTACCGATGTCGGCGCCGAAGGTTTAGGGTTTGCAACTCCTATTGAAATTGCGAGAGATGTCGCAGCAGACATAATTCAGTGGGGGCGGGCACGACATGGGCGTCTTGGGATTAGCGGCCTTGACGCCACAGTCAATCTGCTTCCGCCAAGCCACGCTGCAGGCGTCTACGTTCAGTCCGTGGATCCACAAGGGCCTTCTGCTCGGGGTGGTCTACAGATAGGAGACGTTGTGGTTGAACTTAACGGGCGGCCGGTTCCTGATATGGGCGCACTGGTAGTGAGCGCTCGGATGTTGGAACCTGGCAGCAGTGCGTCGCTGAGGATATGGCGTGACGGGCAGCTGATGACATTGGAGATAGATGTGGCAGAGTTGGATTAGCTTTTCGTCCTTTTGAGTATTCGTCGCACCCAAAGGCTCAAAGCCAGACATAGTCCACTAATAGAAGCTGTCCCGATCGCTAATGAAACTGTTTGCCTTTGTTTAGCGTTCATTGAATCCCAGGGCATCCCAGCATCAGCGGCAACGAACACTTGGTCGTTACCGTACCGGGGAGCCCAACCTATGGCCCTGATTCTGTCGTTCGCTATAACCCATGGGTAGCGTGTGTAGGGCAGCAAGCCGGTGGGTGCTTGGTGACCGACTCGCCTAGCCACGTACCGATCAAGGCGTCCGGGTAATGGAATCGGAAGCCGAATTGTTGGGCGGGCACCTATAAGGTCGCGTACTTGCCGGGCTGTTAACCAACCATCTGGAGCGACATTAAAAACTCCTGATTCATCAGTTTGGGCCACCGTAGCGACTGCCGTCGCTAGGTCATCAAGGTGAACAAATTGCTGAGGGGGATCGTCACGGCGGGTTCTGATAGGGGCGGCCGCCAGCAGCGCCTCACCAATTAATCCGACTGCATTGGGTGAGGCAACGGCTGATGGTCGAAGAATGACGACCCTACGGTTCAAGTCAAGGTCGGCCCATTCCAATGCAGTTCTCTCGGCATCTGCCTGGTGAACTGCGAAGGCGGATTCGGGGTTAGGGCGAACTGCGGCGTCTTCTGAGATTGGCACGGGATTATTTGGCCAGGCGCCATAAACCATCGCGCTGGAAACAACAACTAGTTGTGAAATATCTGACTTTTCCGCATGTTCCAGCAGGTCAATCAAATTTCGTTGGTCCGAGTCATCTGAAAAAGCAAGATGCACTAAACACTCGACGCCCTCAAGGTCTATGTCGCCGTCTTCATAAGTGAAACTGAGTACTTCATCGGAGATCTGCGAAAGCGCGTCCGCTATCCGTGAACGCAATGCCCCTTCAACTCCTGAGACTCCCACTGATTTCACTTGTCAATCCCTGTTTCTCGTAATTTCTATTTCATTAACTGAGGTGAAGAGGCACAGTCCTCGGCCTACCATGCGTTCGTGGCTAGCGATGATTCTTTTGAAGAAGATAACCCATTCGGTGGACTGCCGTTCTTCGGCGATCTCGGCAAACTTTTCAATCAAGGGGGTCCGATTGCTTGGGATGTTGCGCGCCAGTTTGCTTACCAGATTGCTACCGAAGGGAAAGCCGAACCCAATGTGGATCCCCTTGATCGTGTAAAGCTCAACGAATTGGCAAGAGTCGCCGAGCTCAGGGTTGCCGACATCACATCTCTCGGGGCCGGTTTTTCAGACCAAGCAGTTTCCATAACTGCTACTACGCGATCTGAATGGGCGTCGAAGACTCTGGACGCTTACCAACCGTTATTAGAGAGGCTTGCTGGACGTCTCGCCAAGGGCACTGAATCCACCGATGTAACGGAACCGGAAATGCAGATGCTCGATGGCCTAATGAGGGCTATGAACCCAATGATGATGGCTATGAGTGCCGGGTCAATAGCGGGGCATCTTGCCACAAAAGCTTTCGGCAACTATGAGTTGCCTATTCCAAGGCCAAATGCACAACTTCTGGTTGTCATAGCCAATGTTGACCTGTTTGCGAGCGAGTGGTCGTTGCCCCGCGACGATGTGTGGCTCTGGGTATGTATTAATGAGTTAGCAACTCAATCGGTTATGAATGTCACTCACGTCCGAAACGAATTCGACCGGTTACTTAATGGTTATGTCGATGGCTTCGAGACCAGCCCGCAAGGTCTTGAGAATCGTTTCATGGATCTTGATATCGGGAGTGGCGACCCAGCAGAACTACAAGCAAAGTTACAAAACGCATTAAGTGATCCCGAGAACCTTCTTGGAGCTGTTCGGTCTGATGCACAAAGCGCACTAATCCCTGACCTCAACGCCCTTCTCGGCGTAGTTGTGGGTTACGTCGATTACGTAGTGGAGAAGGTGTCAAGGCAGTTGCTGGAGTCGTACGAATCGTTAACTGAGGTGGCGAAGCGCCGTCGATTTTCTGCAAGCCCCGGGGATCGTTTTGTTGAAAAGCTTTTGGGCGTTGAAGTTACCCCTGAACTTTTGACGAGGGGCACTGAGTTTATTTCAGGCGTAATTGACCGCGCTGGTGAATCGGCTTTATCTCGACTGTGGACCGAGAGCGATGCCTTGCCGACTCCCAATGAATTAGATGCACCAGGCTTATGGCTAGCGCGCATCGATTTGCCAAATTTAGATTCTGATTAATCCGATTTTGATTGTCTTGGGTCAGGCAAAAGCTTTCGAATTTTCCGAGGCAGTCGCTCGCTAATTCTCTGGTGTCGCTTGTGGGTCCATACTTGCTCCGCGATCACTCTGGATGGTGTCCTTCTGCCTCTTGAGAGCGCTACTAGACCTCCGAGATACAGAAATGCTGCCACGCCGCTTGAAAAGGCAAGAACTATGAGGCCCGCCCTGACGGGGAGTACGCCATTCGGGGCGATCACTGGTATCAGAGCTCCTAAGACCCAGAAAAGTTGAAATCGTGTTTCGAACCTTGCGAAGGAACGCCCTTGATTGACCGTGGGGGCGTCGCGTTGCACTATGGCATCAAAGGAAAGCTTGCCAAGACCCGCAGCAAAGCCAACCGACATTACGAAGGCAAGGACAGAGGTCCGGTTGCTGGGAAAGGCTGCAAACACACCAACTATGCAGGCGATAGTAAGTACCCCTCCGAGTAAATATTCCTCCCTAACAAGCCTCCTAAGATAGGGAGCTCCGATCGCGCCGATGAAGGCTCCCGCTGCGCTGGCGGCGACCATTAGACCGAACCATACGGTCGCGGCATCTTCTCTACGTAACCAAAATGCAACCAGAAAAAGCGTGAAACCGGTCATGCCTCTGAGAATGGCCATTGCTGAAGCAGCTAGCACGATGCCGGCGCTTCGCAAGTCATCGCGTTCGTCTTTTGGGGTCGGTTCTCGAGCTATAGATGTACGCGGCAATTGAGCGCCTAGAGGCACCATTAGGGCAAAGAGCATCACTGCTGCTCCCAGCACCCACTGAGAACCAATCAGGCTGAGGAGAAGCCCAGGTCCAGCGGCCATCGCTCCGCCTAAGCCACTGAGGAGAACCAACTTTGAGTTAGCTTCAACGAGATCGTTGTCGCCGCGAACCAGCCCCGGAACGATGGCGCTCTTGGCGACGTGGTATGTCTTGCCGAGCACCAGGGCTCCAAAAGCTTCTGGGAACAAGAGCAACGAATCCAAGTGTCGGATCATTAAGAGAGCAAGGATCGCTCTGCCCATTCCGCTGACGATGACCATCGCTCGTCGGCCGCCACGTAAGCGGTCTATTAGCGGTCCTATTAGTGGTCCGACTACTGCAAACGGTGCAATCGTAAGCATGAGATAGAGAGCTACTTTGGGTCTGGCTGCGGCAGGGTCGAGATTGAAAAACAGCGAGCCAGCGAGCGCAATAGTGAAGAGAGCATCTCCCGCAGCTGACACCAACTGGACGCGCGCCAGCCGAGCAAATGGTCCTAGAGATACGCGCTGAGTAGGAGTAGCTGTAGGTGTTGCCGGTTCGGGCGCGTCTGAACCATTAGCTTCGTTCGTTGAGGCAAGCGGATTGTGATCCAAGAATCATCCTTACAGGCACAGAACATGCAACCCAAGCGAAACTTCGCGATCACCCAGTTCTTTCATAGCGGTAACCAACTCCCCGAATAGTAGAGATGCGCCGCGGAGCTGATGGGTCGCTTTCAATTTTAGACCTCAGTCGCTTCACGTGAACATCAATAGTCTTCGTGTCGCCTATGTAGTCCCAACCCCAAACATTTTGCATCAGGCTTTCACGGGTGACCACCCTGCCCGAGTTTTCCATTAGGTAGGACAAAAGTTCGAACTCACGGAGCGCCAACGAAATCAGTTCGCCATCGACACTTAGTTCGTGTCGCTCTAGGTCCAGCCGCACCTCACCCTCTACAAGCACTTCCGGATTCGAGGTAGTTTCGCCCTTCTCAGGTAAAGTCTCGCTGCGCCGAAGTATGGCTCTGATTCTTGCAATGAGCTCACGCAATCGATACGGCTTCGTGATGTAGTCATCAGCACCTACTTCTAATCCGACTACTGCATCGATTTCTTCACCTTTCGCTGTGACCATAATCACCGGCACGGAAGAATTTTTCCTGATTTCGCGACAAACATCGACGCCGGACATTCCGGGGAGCATTACGTCAAGCAGAATAAGATCAGGGTCTTGGTCTGAGATCATTGCTAAGGCCGCAGGACCATCGACAGCGGCCATGACACCGAAACCCTCTCTCTCGAGGCTAATTGTTAACGCTTCAATGAAAACAGGTTCATCATCTACAACTAAAATCGAAGTCATTGTGGGCCTTTCTTCGGCATCCGAAGAGTAAATACCGATCCCTCGCCTTCTCGGGACTCAACAAGTATTTCTCCGCTGTGATTAGCCGCTATATGTCGAACAATGCTTAAGCCAAGACCTGTTCCTCCGGTTTCTCGACTTCGCGCTTTATCGACGCGATAGAACCGTTCAAAGATTCGATCAAACTCTCCCCTGGGAATACCCATTCCGGAGTCACGCACGCTGAGATCAACGCTGTCTGATCTACTGACTGCAGATACTGTAATGCTGCTTCCTGGCTCAGAGTATTTGATTGCGTTCTCAACCAAATTGCCCACTGCGCGCACCAGTTGCCCGGCATCTCCCTTTACTTGCACAGATTGGGCGGGAAAGGCACAGAGAATCTCGATATTACGTGCATCGGCAGCGGGCTGATATTCATCGATTGCGGCAGAAATAACTGACCGGGGGTCTACTTCGTCAGTTCGAGGCTCTCCGTCGAGTTCGACTCTGCTTAATTCGAGCAGGTCATCGATTATTTCTCCAACGCGGATGGTTTCAGAACTGATGCGATCAACCAAACGTTTGCTGACCCCCGGATCCTCTTCACCAACCAACGTGTCACAAAGCAGGGCAATAGCGCCTATCGGCGTTCTCAACTCATGGCTCAAGTTCGCGACAAAGTCACGTCGGACCCGGTCCAATCGGACGCTTCCCGTTTGATCTTCAACGATAGCTACGGACCCAATCTGTCGGTTTTCGTGTAACAGCGGTCTGCCCCGAACTTGAATCATTCTGCTCGGCGGTCCAGAAAAATTAACGGTTTGGTCAACTGGTTTACCCCTAGAAGTGACCTCAAGCGCTTCTGTGAAAGCGCCTTCTACTAGCGAATCAGCGTGCCGGGCATCGGTGTAGCGCTTAGCTACGAGGTTGCGGGTCGTTTCTTGGCCTGCCGAGTCCACGATTACAACTCCTGCTCGTAATTGATCCAAGGCCAGTCGAAGCCGCTCCGATTCAAGTACGGCTAGCGTCGCTTCATCCGTGAGTGACTCAAAGGCAGCATTGAGGTCACCAAGTTGCACGGTTAGTTCTCTCTGGGCCTTCGAGCGGCGTGAATAGGCGATTACGAAAGAAATTGTCAGTAACAAAAGTGATATCGCCAGCGCGAGAGTCACGATACATCGCCGTGCTCTCTCCGAGCTCGCGCTCTCTGCGCCCCCTTGTGCTCCGGCAGCTCTCCGGTGACAAGGTACTGAACTCGTTCACCCACATTGACAGCATGGTCACCTATCCGCTCGTAGAAGCGGCCAATCACGGCAAGTTGCACAGCTTGTTGGGTAGTGATCAAACGATCAGTGCGCGACGAGAAGACTGTTTCAATGAAATCGTTATGCAGTTCATCGAGTCGGTCATCTAAGTCACTTAACGCGCTAGCGAGCCCCGCATCGCGATCGAGGTAAGAGTCCATTGAGCGACTTGTTAGACGTAGCGCTTGTTCCGACATTCTGTCCAAAAGACCTCTCAAACGAGGGTCTAGTTCAACTCCTTGGAGGCGGCCAATTCCTTTAGCGATATTTGCTACCAGATCGCCTGAACGCTCAATTTCCGAGATCATGCGAAGGTCGGTCAGGATAGTTCGAAGGTCGACAGCTACTGGTTGTTGAAGTGCCAGCATCCGCACACACTTTTCTTCTGCCTCAACACTCAGCAGGTCAATTTCATCGTCACCACTCGAAATTTGATCCGCCAGACCTATGTCGTTACCTAGTAGGGCAAGAGTCACAGAAGAGATACCTTCGGTCACTAAACCTGACATCCGCACAAGATCGCCGCGAACTTCATCCATCAGTCGGTGAAACTCTGTCCGTGTTTCTTCTAAATTGCTCATTTAACACCTCATTGAAAGCCTAGAGGAGGGCTCGACAGGGCTAAATTAGCCGACACGACCCGTGATATAAGCCTCTGTGCGGGGATCATCCGGGTTGGTAAAGATATGTTCGGTGGCACCAAGTTCGACAAGCTCACCGGTTCGCCGACCAGAATCAGTAACTTGGACCGAGAAGAAAGCCGTGCGATCACTTATTCGTGCTGCCTGTTGCATGTTGTGAGTAACAATGACGATCGTATAGTCCGTCTTTAGTTCAGCAATTAGTTCTTCGATTCTTGCAGTAGCTATCGGGTCAAGAGCCGAGCAGGGCTCATCCATCAACACGACATCTGGTTCCACTGCAATGGCTCGCGCTATGCAAAGCCGTTGTTGCTGTCCTCCCGACAAGCCGTAGGCAGGATCAGAGAGACGGTCGCGCACTTCGTCCCACAAGGCGGCTCTCTGAAGCGAGCGCTCAACAATGTCATCAAGTTCAGATTTCTTTGCACCAGCGATTCGCGGGCCAAACGCAATGTTGTCGTAAATGGATTTCGGAAAAGGATTTGGCTTTTGGAACACCATTCCTATTCGTCGCCGCACCTCAACCGCATCAACTTCACTCTGATAGAGATCAACACCGTGATAGCG
>MDTB01069494.1_pt1 | contig 19881 bp, 19 predicted proteins | sample 811161 | NCBI WGS metagenome assembly MDTB01 (sample SAMN05326650, study PRJNA326480) | marine metagenome | isolation source: seawater | place: Mediterranean Sea | collected 2009 | reverse complement strand
TTAGATATATTGGAATTACCTGCAATAAGATTTAGTGAATAATCATTTTCTATCAGTCCAAAACTTAAGCCCCTGTATCCATTGTCTAGGTCTACATCCTGATCGTCAAATTGATTTAGTATCAGTCCCCTTCCCCATATCTTGTAAATGTCTCCAACAGAAAGCTCAATATTATCGGCAACATAATCTACCCTAAACTTTCGTAATCCATTTTTAGTTAAACCTATTTCAGGAGGGTTACTATATTCAAATTGAAACCATGTTGTCATGTAATCATTACTAACATTCATATTTAACAAGACCTCAGAATAATTAAAATTATTCTTACTCTCACCAAATTTAAGTGAAGCATCTCCCCCTGTACTTATCTGCGCGTTGACTAATGTCGTTAAAAAAACAACAAAATAAAAAATCATAATAGAAAAGAATTTGAGCAGATTATTCATTCTAAAAATCAATATTAAGTTTTTCTTTTTTCTTAATTGCTTGAACTTTGTCAAGATCCAGAGGTAAGTATTCTATTCCTTTTTTATCAAGAATTCCAGTAATAGCCTTCAGGATACCAACTTCATCTCCTGGGACATAACCCTTATGACGATACAATATTGAACCATCCTGATCAATAATTATCGTTGTGGGCATTTCCTGTACTTTAAGTCTCTTTTTCACCTGACTATTTGGATCTACGGCAACATTGAATTCAAAACCCTTTGTACGAACATATGGCTTCACCTTACTCATACTTTTTGGTGAATCAGTATTAACTGTAAGGACATTAAACCCAGTTGGTTTAAAATGATTATAGAAAAGGTCTAAATAACGCATTTGCTTTTTACATGGCTCGCACCAGGTTGCCCAGAAATCAATTATCATAGGTCCTTCTTTGAGAAAGTCATATAATTTTGCGTACTTACCGTTTATCATTTTAAGTCTTATGTTTGGTACCTTATCTTGAGCTGATAAAAACGAGGATATCAACGCAATCATTATTATTAGCTTTTTCACAATTAATTTTACCTATGTTTCAAAATAAATTACTTTTTCTTTATTACCACAAGGGTAATATCATCATCGTTCATTAAACCAGACATCCAATCATCACCAAGGTCAATCAAAGAATCAATGATGCCCTGTGCTGTTTTATCGCCATTTACTGTAATACAATCTTTGACCGGTTCATAGTCTAGCATCTCACCCTCATGGTTTACACACTCTGGCAATCCGTCAGATATCAAAACAAGAGCATCGTTTGACTCTAGATCAAACGAATGTAAATCAAAATCAGCTTTTTTCATTGAACCTAATGGAAGCCCCGGAACAAGTATCTCATTCACATCTTTTGATGAATGCTTATATAAGTATGCCGGGGGCATACCTGCTGATGTGAAATCAAAAGACCCATTATTAAACTTTGCCATATTTAAAGACATCCGAGTTGTACCAAGGTCGATTGCCTTAATAGTTCTATTAAGACGTGTGGTTGTAATTGCAGGTGTGTCAAAGTCTGATCCATAGAGTCCTGCTTTTGTGATGGAGACCATCATGCCAGCATTTAAACCATGGCCAGTTGCATCACCACACACAACATACATAGAGCCATCTTCTTGTGGAAAAAAGTCATAATAATCCCCACCAACTTCCGTGGATGTTTTCATGTGCAGTGCAATATCATAGTCAGGGTGATCTGGTGGGTTTTGCGGTATCAAGGACATTTGGAAATCTCTCGCTTGCTCGAGCTCTTGGATACGTCGTTCTTCCTCTAGTTGATATTTTTGTTTATGCATACGGTGACGCATGAAAATAAATATACCAATGATGAAAAGGACTGCATAGAATGAGAAAGCCCAAATACTTAAAAGAGGATGTGGCGTAAATTTGATATCTAACTTTGCAGGTGCGGACCATACCCCATCATCGTTAGAGCCTTGAACCATAAAATTATAAGTGCTTCTTCCAAGATTATTATAGGATGCAAAACGTAACCCTTGAGATGATACCCAGTCCCTATCAAATGGCTCTAACTTATACCTGTATTGGTTTTTTACAGTTTGATGATAGTTGAGAGCCACAAAATCAATACTGAATGATTTTACTCTATGATCGATCACTAGGGTTGAAATACTCTCTCCCCCATTGGAATTATCAGAATCATTGAATGAGTATATTTCTTTTATTGAATCATCAAAATAGGTTTTCTTAAGTCTAGTAATCACACAGGGTGGTTGATAATCATTGAGTTGCAATGCTGCCGGATTGACCAATGTTATGCCCATGGGTCCACCAAAAAATATGCTCCCATCTGGACTCTGATCATAACTATGCCTATGAAAATCTATATTACCTATACCATCTGTAAGACTGTAATTGGTGAATGTTGAATTGACCTGATCATAAAATGAAATTCCTTTTTTCGAACTGATCCACAGCCCATTATTTTTATCAACAACCACACCTGTTATATAGTTACTAGGTAAACCATTTTGAACAAAATAATGCTCAAAATTATCTTTTTCACTGACATATTTATTAAGGCCTCCATTAGTACCAACCCAGATTACTCCATTTTTATCTTCCGCAATACAAGTTATCTGGGAAGAAGAAATACCACTAGTAAAAGCTTTATCAAAGATATGCCCTTCTAACTCAAAATCTTTTCCCTTTTCAATATCTTCTAATAGCTCATATGGAATCTTAAAAAGTCCATCCATTTCCGTTCCAAGCCAAATATTGCCTCTTGAGTCCTGGGAAATAACTCTTGCAATTAAATCTGAATTGAAATCTGTGACACTATTGGTTGTTGTATCAATTATCACCATACCAGATCCTGTGGCAACCCAAATCTTATCTTCAATGGGCAAAATATCATGAACTAGATTATTTGATATTTGTCTTGTTGGCGGAAGGCTATCTGATTCCGAAAACCTAATAATATTTTCAGCATCATAATCGTTCCAAGTATCGATCTTTAGTATGCCTTGATCTGTCGCTACCCACAACATCACATCATTTATGATCTCAAGGTCGATTATATAGTTGACATTTAGGAGAGACTTTTCATACTGTTGGTCCCTGATACCATCATATGAGATTTTTTCAAGACCAAAACCAGTAGCGACCCACATCATGCCGTCACTCTGCGTAGTGATAGAATAGATCTTATCACTCTTTAGACCCCATTCATTCTCCTGATCATATCTATGGTTCACAAACTTTGGTTTAACATAAGAAAAGAAACTGATACCATTTTGTCCCGTGCCTATCCAAACATGGCCAGCTTTGTCTTCAATGAAATCATTTATTTCATTATCCGCTATTGATGCTTTGTCAATGGGGTCATGCTCAAAATGGTTTGCCGGCGGAGGACCTTCAGAATAGGGATCTTCTCCCACCAATAAACAGTTCAGTCCAGAATGATTTTCAGTAGTATACCACAAACGACCTGACTTAACTGCAATAAGTATTTCAGATATATCATTTTCTATTATACTGTCTGCATATGGTGTCATCTGGATATTAAAAAAACTTGACTCTGAAGAGATGTAACGAGAAATACCATTTTGGGTTGCTATCCAAAGTTCATTTCTCTTTTCATCCCAATCCAAATCTTTAACATAATTTGAAACTATTGACGTATTCTGTTTACTTTTTCTATAAACATCTATACTACCACCGAGACCACCATTTAATTTGAATAGACCATTTGAGGTTCCAACCCAAATATCGTTTTTGGCTCCGCGCTCTATAGCATTCACAGCTATATCATTTAATCCAGCTTCAATACCTACTTTGATAATTTGATTTGACTTGATATCATAGTAGCGCAGGCCAGAATTGGTTCCAATTAAAATAGTGCCATCGGAGTCTTTACTTATAATGGTAACCATCTCATCATATATAACTGATTCATCTGAACAATTAAAACATGTCAATACGCTATCAACACTATTGTACTGATAAACTAAACCACTATCTTTCAATTTGATATAAATATTACCTTGATCGTCATCAATAATAGTTTCAGAATTAATGAGCTCTGCTCTTTCAAGATCAATAGGCCTTGAAAATTTTCTTTTTGATGGATCAAACTTACTGATGCCTAATTCTGTACCAACCCAAATCATATGACTGGCATCTTCATAAACGGTTGAGACCTTATTGCCGAGAAGTGATAATTCATTGAATGAGTTCATTTGATAATTTGTAAACTCATAGCCATCATAAACATCAAGGCCATTTTCAGTGCCAAAATACATGAAACCATTCCGATCTTCATAAATTACCTTAACAGTGCTCTCAGCAAGCCCATCCTTAACAGATATATTTTTGAAGGAAAAATCGGTTTGACCAAAAATATAGCAAGAAAAGGCCATTAAGGTGATGATGCTTTTGTGCAGATATTTTTTATTATTCAGCATGAGCTTTTATCATTAAAAAAAAAGGCGACTAATGACAGTCACCTAATTTAACAAAGGGGAATTGTTTATTTTACAATTTACTTAATAAATAAATGACTTCTCAGGCACTAGCTGATTCAGGGCCGCCAAAAATGTGAAATCAATTATTTTCCGATACGATATATGAATTAGGCGGCAAAGCAATTGTATTCTCATCTGGTAATTCACCATAAAGGACATACTGTACCAATGTAATAATATCAAGAATGTTTATAACACCATCTTCTCTAATATCACTGATCTCATAGCCACAACCCTCATCTACACCCAAGAGGACAATATCGGACAAACGAAGTATATCAAACAGATTTATGGTTGGATTATGATCGGTCATACCAACAGACCCATCTATATTGCCAGTAACATATATTTCTAAGTTATTACAAATATCGCAAGCATCACCGAGGCCATCCAAATCAAGATCTAATTGGTCATCATTAGGGATATCAATACAATTGTCGGTACTATCCATTACCCCATCTCCATCTTCATCTCTTGGCACATATGATAACCCAAGTTCTATAGCAGCCATGATCGCACCTTCATTATATCCTGAAGAAGTGTATAAGACCTCATGGTTATGATCTAGAACTACATTATGTGGAATATAACCATCTCCAAATAGACTCCACGCTTCTCCACCACTTGATCCGCCATCTATCATAGGATATGTAATACCAAATGCTGAGGCCCATCCTGCACATGTGTAGGATGTCCAGTCAAAGCCATTGGCAATTATATTGAGATAATTTTCATTTTCTGCTAAGAAGTCCTGCCATATACTCTCTGTTTGTGGAGCCTCCACCTGACAGGATGGTCACCAAGATGTAAATAGGTTTATCCAAGTAACCTTTCCATCTCCTTCTTCAAATAAACTCCAGTAATCACCCATTACGATATCAGGATTAACATCTTCTCCGTTCATACAAAGTGGGCCACTAAAATCAGGGGAAATATCTCCAACCTGCAGTTGAGCCTGAATAGGCATTAATGCAAGCGCGGTGAATACAAATAAACGAAGGTTTGATAAAAAAATGATTCTCATGACTTAAATGTGCTTGATTCTATTGATCTAGGCAAGAACAATCCGACTATACTTTTAAGATATTTAAAGAAACTAGTAACTAGCCTCCTGCCATTACCACATCTACCAGTACTATCAGGTCGAAGTTATTTATTGTTCCATCTTCAAGCATATCTATAGACTGGCAATCATTTGGAGGAAGCCCGCTACCATCAAGAAGATCAGATAGTGCTAAAACATCAGCCACACCAATAATCGGAGTAAAGTTTTCTCCATGAGCATCGAGGTCTACATTCCCTTGAATATTTACAAGTCCATTACATGCGTCACAGGCATCTCCATATTCGTCTCCATCAGCATCCTCTTGACCAGGATTGTATACATAGTGACAGTTATCATAAAGATAAGTCAATTCATCACCATCTGGATCAGGATCTAGATTATTTATATTTCTTGTTTGAGCTTGAGTAATGGGATGGTCAGATCCTTCACTTTGAAATTGTTGCACAATAGCAACTATTTTAATATTCGAATGCTCCCAGGCATCTGACAAGAGGACATTGTGCTCAAAGATCTCTGACTGTCCCGCTTCGCTTACCGAAACTGGATTCTTATTAGCTTCACTCTTTGTGACGTACCTTCTTGCTACATTCCTGGCGTTATGCCACTGCCCAATACTCCCCCAGAAGGAATAAATATTATCTTCAACAGCGAATACTTCAACATAGGTATTCTCAATGTTTACAGTAGTATCAATATCATTGTCAATTAGTATCTCTACACTAAAATTGACCTCATTATCTCCAGGCTCATACTCACCTGATATGCCAAGACGAAATGCAGATGGCAGGTCATAATGCTCATGATATAACTCTAAATATCCTGGATATATGGATTCCCAGTTCCCACCACTGGCTCCACCCACCTGATTATGCACACCATTCCATACAGTGGTCGGGTAAGCATTAACTCCATATAGACCAGCTCTCATGGAAAAAGCTGGTTGGAGTAAAAAGTCAGAGGAGTCTGGAGTGTAAGTTGGACTGTGCCATTCAATTGAGTGTAATGTACCTGGGAATTCTTTTAGAAGTGTATCAATCGCGAAACTCGCGGATGGACAGTATGGTCAGTTAAGACCTGTAAAGTCTTCAACATAAACATTTTGACCACTTTGAGAAGCATTCATAACAGCCATGCGTAGATTCTCGAACGCAATGTGTCTATGATCAAGTGCCTGTGCAGATAGGAAAGTAGAAATAAATGTGATCGTAATAATTGAAAGTGCTATTGAGCGAGCTTTTTTCATGATTAACCTCTTGGTAGTTCTCAATTCAGGATGACACAATAATAGTTGAAAACACATATAAAACTCAATAGTTAATATTATGAGCTTTAAAATAAAAAATTATATTTTTCAATAAATTAATAACGTTGGGAAAAGTCTATAAAAAAAGGCGGTTGCAAGAACCACCTTTTTTATAACTATGCTAAATTTAAAAATTAAAACTAGAACGCACCTTCCATTACAAAGGAAGCAAGTGCAATAACATCAATTATATTAACATCACCATCTCCAGTTAGATCGCCGGCTTGATATCCACAACTTTCTTCTTCTCCTGATTGGATAATCTCCGAAAGTTTTAAAACGTCAAACACATCAATAGTTACCGTTGGTTCTAGGCTACTAGTATCATAATACCAATAATCACCACTGACATTACCAGGAATGTATATGTTTGTGTTGTCGCAGAGATCACATGCATCGCCTAGTCCATCTCCATCTATATCTTCTTGCCCAGGGTTATAGTCTGCCATACAATTATCTTCATTATTGGCCACACCATCTTGATCCGTATCAAATTCGTTAACATTTATCTCTTGAACTTGAAATACTTCATAATTCCCATAATTCTGAACCATTGAAATAATTTTAACACTGTCAGAGTTCCATGCTTCTTCATCTATCTCAAATGATCCTGAAAAAGTTTGTGATTGCCCAGCTGAATTGATGGTCAGGTCTTCAGTACCTATCCAATACCTTGCTACATTCCTTGCATTATGGTCCTGGTTTGCACCTGCCCAGTATGACATAATGTTATCCTCTACAACTATTATTTCTACTTTTTGGTTCTGGACAGAATAGTTATCATCCATAGAAACAGTAATCTCATAATTAACTGTTGAGCCATCTTTTATTCCATTGATAATGATCTCATAGGGGGTTTCAGTTCCAATCAGATCATTATAAAACCCGATAAAATAATTATATGCTGGTTCCCAATTACCATTGGCCCAACCGCCTGTCAGGTCATAAATACCATTCCATTCTGTATGTGGGATGCCTCCTACGCCATAAAGACCAGCTCTTGCACCGTAGCAGCCTCCAAAGTTGTCATAATAATAACACTCTTCAAAGTCAGAATCTCCTGGCGTATAGCCCGCTGAGTGCCACTCAGTGCTGATTAGGGTTCCAGGAAACTCATCTAACATTTCTGAAATCGCGAAACTCGCGGATGGACAGTATGGTCAGTTTAATCCTGTAAAATCATCAACAAAAACACGCTGACTTGACCTTGATGCAGCTTCAACTCTAGTTCTTAATTCTTCAACGGCCATATCAATAGGGTCCAATTGCTGTGCAAAGGGTAGTGATATCAATAGTATTAAATATACGTTTTTCATTTTTTTACTTTAATTATTAAAAATTCATTAAAATTAACTGTAGAGTCTAACATTCTTCGTATAATAGAGCAAACTTAGAAACTAGCACTGTAACTGATCTTAACCCCATCATTGAAGGGGGGTATAAGTCTGCAAACACCATTACTGCAAAAGAGCCCGCCTTGAATAGAGCCATACATAATTGAGAGTCTTTGTGATGATGTGATATTATAGGCAAACTCCACGGAGACCCAACGATTTTGTATCCAACTGGGTGGTTCAATATTGTTCCTTTTTCCTGTAAAGTATTTTAGATCACCAGAGATCAATGCTTCAAGTGGATTATAGTATGGGTCATATGGTGAGCTTGCTTCATATGCATTGGTCATATCATGGGTAATAGTAAAAGACCATTTAGGAGCTTTACTTATAGATAGATAAATCAGCCGATTATATTGTGTTTTTACAGTACCATCTGGATTTGCAAGCTGACTTACGGTCTCATCATATGTATTTGAATAATCGTCAGGGTCATACATGGTCCATGATGAGTCACCAGCATTAAATGTTGTAGCATTACCCTTTGACCTGTTCACCTTCTCTCTCTCTTGGTACTGAAAACCCAGACCAACAGTATATCCATTATCAAAGATATAGTTTACTTCTAGGGGAATCGTAAAAGCTTTACTTTGTTGCCATAATTTGGACTCAACATTAAAAGGAGATGTATAATTGGTATCATAAAGCTCAACTTCTGTTGAATCAAAATATGTCTCATCATTCCAGACAAGTGTATCATAGACCCATGTTAGTGAAGTATCTACAGATGAAATATCAACCTGTGTACCTTCAAAATATCGAATAGTCTTTAAAATTTCTTTATTTGAACCCCTACCAAGTTTGAAATATAATTTATCACTGAATGCGTACCCACTGACTTCCTGATAATTCTCCCAATATGGTAAAGCAGATATGTCTGAACTTGGTAGAAAGCCATCAATAGCCTTATCTGTCCATTCAAATGACCCAACTGACTGCCATGTCTCATTTCGACTGAGATGTGCGTATTGCGCCGTTACGGACAATCCAAAAAGCGATCCATTTAACTCAACTTGCGCCCCTCTTTCATCATTAAAATTATAGTTGTGTGTCAGGCGACCAAGTAAGGTAGAGTTATGTTCCTTACCAAGTGTTGGCATCTGTTGGTATTCTATCTGGTTCCCATAATCATCAGACGTTATATCACCATATGCTTTATCAAAAGCATACCGTTTGTATTCAGTTGAGATACCCCAATTACCAAAATAAAAATTAAAATTTTGATAATAGCCATGCCCTTTCAGCAAAGTATCATTAGGTATGGTACCAAACATAGTTACTTTTTCTGTTGAAACTTTATCTACGTACTCTACAAAAAGATCTGCATTGCCGCCTGACCATGTAGCGTAGGCACCTTTAAGGTCATGATTGACCAAAACAGATGGACCAAAATTTACATCATGTTCCTCATTTGACCTTAGCTGGGTAAGACCTAATGCAATAAGACCTCTGTTGTACTCTAATCGATTTGCCATCATACTATGAATATTATTGTATTCCGGCGTTCTTGTATCTGCTCCCATATTCCATATACTTGAATTTCCATTCATATGACTTGCAGAAAAAGAGCCACCGTCATACTCGATCAACAACCCTCTGGTGCCATTATCAAAATTAGTCACTTGATCATCAAACTGATTAAGGAGAAGTCCTCTCCCCCAGAACTCATAGAGGTCACCCAATTTTAGGATAAAATCTCCCGTTGAGTATTCAAGCCTAAATTTTCTTATATCATTATTCCCAAAGCCAATGTCAGGAGGATTTGAATATTCATACTGGATCCAACCTTGAAGGTCATTGTAAAATATATTTAGATCAAGTATGTTTTCAGAGAAGTCGTAAAATCCGTAACTGTTTCCAAAATTTGAATTCACAGCTCCATTCATATCTACTTGATCAGCGAAAATAAATGACGTAGTAATTATAAGTACAAATGCTTCTTTTAAGATCTTAGTCTTCAAATGTTTCTTCAAGATTATTCTCCAAAAGTTGTTTGATCTGGTTATTCACCTCAATTTCTTCTCCTGATATGTAGCCTTGATGACGCCATTTTACTTCGCCACCTTTGTCTACAAGTATCATAGTGGGCATTACCATCCCATTTAATTTCTTTGAGATCGTTTTATTAGGATCCATTCCAATATAGAATTTATAATCTTGAGCTCTAACATATGACTTTACTTTACCCATTGATCTGGGAGTATCTGTATTGATCATCAAGACCTTGAATCCGTCACTGGAATAATCCTGATGGTACTGGTCTAGGTATCTCATTAGCTTTTTACATGGCACGCACCATGTAGCCCAAAAATCGATCATAAGAGGACCATCATCAACGAGTTCATGTATAGTTGTGGTCGTACCATCAAGTAACCGTATCTTAAGATCCGGTATGGTATTCCCAATATCCGCACTTTCGGCAAATATAAGATTTATTATGAAAAAGAAGTAAAAAGTAAATCTAAATATTGGTTTCATAAACTATTTAGCCTAATCGTTGTCGTTTAAAATATACTGGACCAATGCTATTACATCAACGACATTTATAAACTCATCATTATTAAAATTCATTGTTGGATCCTGACAAGCATAGGAATCATCAAATAACAAATAATCCACTAAAGAAAGAACATCCATAATATCGATAACGGGAATTCCCGCATCATCTGTATCACCATTTATATTACCAACAATATAAACTAAATTATCACAGGGGTCACAAAGATCGCCTACGAGGTCACTATCACTATCTTCTTGGCCTGGATTGAAGATATCTATACAGTTGTCTTCTCCATTCAAAATACCATCATCATCGATATCCGGGTTCATATCATTGATATTTACCGCGGTGACCTGATAGATCTGTTTTGAAGAATAGTTTTGAACAATTGCAATGATCTTTACACTGTCTGAATTCCAATCCTCATCAAGATCAAAACTACCTGAGAATATTTGTGATTCACCTTCTGAGCTAATTGTCAGATCTTCTGTGGCTAACCAATCCCTTGCTACATTCCTTGCATTATGATATTGGCTCGCACCTGTCCAATATGACCATATATTATCTTCGACTACAAATATATCAACTTTTTGGTTGGAACTACTCATATCAGAATCCATTGAAACTGCTACTTCGTAGCTTACCTCTGAACCAGCATAGCCATTGATACTCACTTCATAAGGGGTATCATTCCCAACCATATTATTGTATAATGCTGTGAAAGTTCCTATGAATTGTTCCCAGTTACCATTTGGATAACCTCCAACCGTTTCTTGTACACCATTCCATTGAGTATGAGGAATACCGCCCACTCCATACATAGAGGCTCTAGAGCTATATTCTGGAATATCAAAATCTGAATTTCCAGGGGTGAAACTTGAGTTGTGCCATTCGATATTCATTAATGTTTCTGGATAATCATCAAGCATCTCTGATATTGCGAAACTCGCAGATGGACAGTATGGTCACTGAAGACCAGTGAAATCTTCAACAAATACCCTCTGCGATGACCGTGATGCCATTTGAACTATTGTTTCTAGCTCTTGTAGTGCTAAATCTATTTCATCGAGCTTTTGTCCAAATGAAAGTGTGATTAAAATAATAAAAAGTGATTTTCTCATATTAGTTGACAATTTTTTTATCTTCCATTGTTCAAAGAATAGGGTCTAAAAATGTTCTAAGGTCAGTTTCATTTATAAATTTTAGACTAACATTACTGAGTGATTCAAGCTCAGAAACGGGCAGGATAAATTCATATACTGCTTGAATATCTACTGTTTCCATAGCTACCTGAATAGACCACCCACCCACAGAAAAATCTATCAATGGTGAAAACTGATGCTGAGGGATATAAAGAACTTTATTACTATTTCTGGAATGCCAATATTCTTCAGGCGTATCTGCAACAAGAATAAGAGTATTACGATTTTTATCGAATATTCTCATGACAGGTATGATCCTGTAAGATCCAGATTTTATCGCATCAACATGATGTTTAGGAAAATTGAATTTAGTTCTATCAAAATAGAAAATAGTCAGTGTGCCATCTTGCTCTAGGCCTGTATACGGTAGCCCAGATAACATATCCTTTAATATTTTATCTTTCAGGCGGTATATGACAGGGAAACGGACGGTCATATACAATTCATCATCCTCATGATAATCAAACTCGGGGCGCTGTAATTCCACTTCATAAGGGTTGGTCAGTAGTTGGTCCAATACGCCCGATAACAGTTGAGTATTGCCTGCATTTTCGGGGTTCTCTTCCATCTTGCGATCGACATCAAAATCCATGGTCCACTCTCCAGAATCAAATCGAGAAACATCCTTTTTAGGCCTCTCCTTATCTCGAGCCTTGGCACCTAAAAGAAATTCCATGGATGATTCCAACTCAGCGATCTGCTGATCTAAACTGGATGCAACTTTTTCTGCCTGCATAGATACAGGGTTTCTTTTTTTAACAACTGTCTTTTCAGTATACTTTGGAAAGGGGGATATAGCAACTTTGGGCTGAGCGGGTAAAAAGGGTTTGACCATTTGATGGACAGAAGAACCAACTGCTTTATTCAATGCTGGGACCTGGGTATAGACCTCAGTGAGTTGCGACTTTGCAAGTTCTTCCCAGTTCGCCACATCTACTACCTGGATGGTAACGTGTACCTTATCCAGTTGTCGATTATACTTACCTAATACTAAAAGATTACGAGACCCTCTTGGCTGCTTTAACATGAGTGAACGATCGTTCATGATTGTCTCCAGATCTTCTTTTGTTTTGATCCGTACACCATATACATTTTTCATCTCTTCACGAGCCATATCACTCAAACCAGCGGCTATCCACTCCACAGCCGGATCATTTTGTATATTATCAAATGGTAAAAGATAGAGATAGGCATATGGTTCCTTTGCAAAAACAAAGGATAAAAAAGTCAGATATGGAAGAACTTTGCGCATCCGTATGAATGGTTTCATCGACCCAAGTTAGGGGTAATCATTGGTTTAATCCAACCCAATTTAGATTTATCACTTACCTGAGCCCTGTTTCATCATTCTTGCCCAAGAATCCCTTAGTGACACAACTCGGATAAAAACATTATTTCCATTAGATGAAAAAACATCATCCTTTTTAAAGTATCCTAAACGCTCAAACTGATATATAATTGATTCTGGCTCTAATAATAATGGCTCTAATTTGCTATCTGGTAATATTTTACACGAATCTGGATTAAGGGCATCTAAAAAATCACCCCCCTCTTCGGGGTTTTCTTTTTTGAAAAGACGGTCATAAAGTCTAACCTCAGCATCAATAGCATGCTCTGCACTGACCCAATGTATCGTCCCCTTTACTTTTCTACCATCTGGAGCATTACCACCTTTGGTCTCAGGATCATAAGTACAATGTATCTCTTTTATAGTTCCATTTTCATCCTTGATAATATCTGTACAAGTCACAAAATAAGCGTACCTTAATCGAACCTCTCTTCCAGGACCAAGTCGAAAGAATTTCCTAGGCGGGTCTTCCATAAAATCATTCTTTTCAATATAAAGTTCTTTTGAGAAAGGGACCTCCCTTGACCCTGCATTTTCATCCTCAGGATTATTGATTGCTTCAAGCATTTCAGTTTTATTTTCTGGATAATTTGTGATTACCACTTTGAGAGGGTCCAGAACTCCAAGCACGCGCGGTGCCGTCTTGTTCAATTCTTCTCTAAGAGAATTTTCCAGCCTTACAACATCAATAATTGAATCACGCTTTGTAACTCCTACCCCTTCTGCAAAATTACGTATCGATAATGGAGTATATCCTCTCCGGCGTAACCCTGAAAGTGTTGGCATCCGTGGATCATCCCACCCTTCAACATGTTTTTCATCTACCAGTTTTTTCAACTTTCTCTTACTTACAACGGTGAAATTAAGATTCAACCTTGCAAACTCTATCTGCTGAGGGTGATAAACGTCTAGTTTTTCTAAGTACCAGTCATAGAGAGGGCGGTGATCTTCAAACTCCAGCGTACAGATAGAATGAGTAATCTCTTCGATGGAATCTTCTAAACCATGAGCCCAATCATACATAGGGTAAATACACCACTTATTTCCTGTTCTATGGTGCGACGCATGCAAAATACGATAGATGACCGGATCACGCATGTTTAGGTTAGAATGCGACATATCTATTTTGGCTCTCAGCGTTTTCTCTCCATCCGGATAATCTCCATTTTTCATACGCTGAAATAATTCAAGATTTTCTTCTATACTTCTGTTACGATTAGGACTCTCTTCTCCTGGTTGCTTAAGAGTGCCCCTACAGTCCCTCATTTGATCTGAACTCTGATCGCAAACAAATGCATCGCCATTTTGAATAAGTGTTAAGGCATGATCGTACATCTGATCAAAATAATCTGATGCATAGTACAATCTCTCCTCCCAGTCAAAGCCTAACCACTTTACATCATCAATAATGGATCTTACATATTCGTCTTCTTCTTTTACTGGGTTAGTATCGTCAAAGCGAAGGTTGCATTTTCCATTATTTTTTTCGGCGATACCAAAATTAAGACAAATAGATTTTGCATGTCCGATATGCAAATACCCATTAGGCTCTGGTGGAAATCGAGTATGAACACGGTTACTCCATTTGCCTGATAGGTTATCCTCATCAATGATCTTTTGGATGAAGTTTTTTATTACAGTATTACTTTCACTCATAGCCTAAAATTCTTTTATTATATAATTTAAACGACTTATGACTACTTCTTTTCCCAATAATTCCATTATATCAAATAGTGATGGACCTTGTAAGTTACCGCATAACCCTAACCTCACCGGTTTCATTACTTTTCCAAAACCATACCCATTATTTTCCATGTATTTTTTCAAGATAAGTTCAAGCTCATTAGCAGTCCAATCATCTATATTGCCCAGCATTTGAATTACCTCTTCTAGGATGACTTGAGAATCCTCTTTCCATGTTTTTTGCACATCATTTTCATTGAAACTGGAAGGGTCATTGAAAAAGTAGCCTGCCTGCTCAATAAGGTCTACTAAGGATCTCGAACGGGTCTTCATAATATTTATGACGCAAAGGCAAAAGGAGTTATCCTCTTTTATCCCCCATTCGGTACTTATAAGCCTTATTCGATCTAAGATATCCTGATCATTCTGCAATGCCAAATGCTGTGAACTGATCCAATTCAATTTTTTTTGATCGAATACCGCTGCTTTTTTTTGAACCTTAGAAATATCAAACTTTGATACCAATTGATCTAGACCCATTATTTCCTCTTCTGTTCCTGGGTTCCACCCCAATAGAGCGAGGTAATTTAAAAGGGACTCTGGTTGAAAACCTTCATCGCGATATGACTGCACTCCAGTTGCCCCATGTCGCTTACTCAATCTTTTTTTATCTTCGCCTAAGATCATAGGTAAGTGTGCAAAAATTGGAGGTTCCCAGCTAAAAGCCTTGTAAATAAGGATCTGCTTTGGAGTATTGGATATATGGTCTTCTCCTCTAACAACATGAGTGATATTCATATTCTGGTCATCAATTACATTGGTAAAATTATACACTGGACTGCCATCCGATCTTGCAATAATAAAATCATCAATTTCTGAGTTAGATATGGAAATATTACCGTATATCATATCATTAAAAACCGTATGCCCATTGTTGGGAGACCTTAGTCTTATTGTAAAAGGAGTCTTTTTTTCTAACTCTGCATTGATATCATTGTCACTTTTATTTCTCCATAGACCACTGTAATGATAGGAGCCTGTCTCTTTGCGAATCTGCTCTAATTCTTCTTTTGATGCAAAACATCTGTAAGCTTTTCCAGATGACAATAGGTCTTCTAATGAATTATTATAACTTTCCCCACGCTTAGACTGATAGACCAACTCTTCATCCCAATTCAGCCCCAGCCACTGCAACGAATCACAAATTTGATCTATATGTTCCTTTTTTGATCGTTCCAGGTCTGTGTCTTCGATCCTTACTAAAAATTGTCCGCCATTCTTCTTGGCGTATAAATAATTTGATAAAGCAGTCCTGGCTCCCCCAAGGTGTAATTGTCCTGTCGGGCTTGGCGCAAATCTTAAGCGGGGCTTCATGATATTAGTGATAGATGATTCAAAAGTATTCATGAAATTACTTTTTCTTCTAAAATCAAAAAAGCCTCTTAAAGAGGCTTTTTGATTTATTTTTATCAGATTCTTGTATTAGTCTTTATTAAAAAGACAGCTAATTAACTAAAAACCTTTTAGAGTATTCTGGTATATCCTTAAGTATAATTCCACAAAATCGATCGTCATGTACAAACGCTTATAATGGCCTTCTTCATGTGGTGAACGGTGAACTATACCTGCTCCTTGATTACCATCCCAACTTTCACCTTTCAATAAAGCTATATGACCAGGACAAAGTTGCTGAATATCCGAATTTTTTGAAAACAAACCAGATTCTGCATCTGTTTTCCCTTCATTTCCATGTCCAAGCTTAGCTCTATTCACTTTATGATGAGACAGCCACTGCGTTGCAGGACCAATATAAGTCGTAACCAATCGGCATTTAACATTATCAGCATGAAAACGTGGACACATCGGTTGGTCTATTGCATCAAGTCTTAACCATACTTTTTTCAGTTCAAATAAATTGCAAAACATGTTAACTATTTTCGAGATATCGTTTGAAAATGTTAACAGTTCTTTGCTTGAGCCGAACTCTTTTATCATTATTTCGTTAATATTTCCCGGGTCAACTACTTCTGATAGTTGAAGCTCAGGGTTTTCCTGGAGAATGTATTCACCTGCTTGAATAAGCTTACTATCTAGCTCACGCTGCCATATTGAGATATTAATATTTTTTCGATATATCTCAGAAATTTTCAATGGATCATCGGTGAAATATCCACTAAAACTATCTGTTTGAGGTACAACTTTTTCTAGAGTTGGCGTTTGTAAACTCATGCGGCTACTCCCCAATCAGGAAAAGGATCTGGGAATTTAGACCAGTGGTCTTTGCCAAGTAACAGGTCCTCATCTGACAAAAGACACTCATCGAGTAACTTAGTTATTTTATTTTGGTCTAACCCCTGTCCAATAAATACTAACTCTTGCCGCATATCACCAAATGGCTCAACCCATTTTTCCTTAATATAATCAATAGATTCTTTTTCTTTTGGCCATTCTTCATGAGGTATAGCTTTCCAGAACATGCCTGCAAACCCGTGATGCGCTATGCCACCAGCCTGGCTCCAATTACCTGCAAATTGAGGACGAGTTGCAAGCCAGAAATAGCCTTTTGATCTAATAAGTTTTCCTGACAAATCTTTGCTATGCAAAAAATCATGAAACTGTTTAGGATAAAAAGGTCTACGCGCCTTGTAAACAAAACTACTGATTCCATATTCTTCTGTTTCGGGTATATGCTCACCACGCATTTCTTTTAACCAACCAGGAGATTGCTGAGCGCGTGCAAAATCAAATAAATTTGTATTTAGTATGCTTTCAATGGGTATCTCACCCATAGAAATTGGGATAATACATGCATCAGCATTCAATGTCTTTATGATAGCCTTCAGCTTGTCCAATTCAGAACTATCAACTAAATCCGTCTTGCTAATAAGTAATATATCAGCAAACTCTACCTGTTCAACAAGTAAATCTGCTACACTGCGTTCATCATCTTCACCAAGAGATTCACCAACTTCTTGTAAATATTTAGCTTCGTTATAATCCTTAAGAAAATTAACTGCGTCAACGACTGTAACCATAGTATCTAACTTTGAAACATCTGAAAGGGAAACACCATCTTCATCTGCGAATGTAAAAGTTTCTGCAACTGGCAAAGGTTCGGAGATTCCTGTTGATTCGATGAGCAAATAATCAAACTTGCCCTCTTTTGCTAATTTGGTGACTTCGATCAAAAGATCTTCACGCAGTGTACAACAGATGCAACCATTGCTCATTTCTACCAATTTTTCCTCTTTATGATTAAGAGAAACGTCATTTTGAACCATTGAGCTATCAATATTGATCTCGCTCATATCATTGACAATAACAGCAACCTTTTTCCCTTCACGATTATTAAGAACATGTGTTAAGACTGTTGTTTTTCCTGCCCCGAGAAAGCCAGAGAGCACAGTTACAGGTAATTTTTTCATTATATGTAGTCCCTTAAAAAGTATTACTTTAATTTTAATTAAATAAAATCGAATTATTTTATAAACAAAAATTCACTTTATGCTTAATGCAACTTGATTGCATTAATAATTTATGGGCGTTTCTAGAAAAACAAAAACAGTAAAATTATTATTAGATCTATTTGATAGAAAAGATTGCGCTTTATCTATCGTAGAACTGGTATCGACCTTCAGCGGAAAAATGAATAAATCTACTGTTTATAGAATATTGAATAGGCTAGAGGAAAGTGGTCTTTTACATTCTTTTCTTGGCAATGATGGGCTAAAAAGATATGCAAAGGGAGACCAAAGACCCGCAAAGTCAAAAAACACTACCATGCATCCCCATTTCTTATGCGAAGATTGCGGAATTTCATCCTGCCTTCCTCTTGAAATATCTACATCATCGATTCCCAACTACACAATAAAGAGTTCAGAACAATTATACTTAGGACAATGTAATAATTGTCAAATGTAGATCGCTACCACCTAGCATCTAAATAGAGAAAGTTTAAAACTGGAGTCATCAAATTCTAGATTAGATTCTTTAAACCACCTTTCTGGTTTTCTTTTACGAATTGCTTTGTGTTTTATTTTATTTAGGTAATACGGAAGAGTGATGGGATAAGATCTTCCAATCTTCTTTACTTTTTACAAAGACGAACGAAAATCTTGCTTCAATTATACTATCATTGACTTCAAAATTATAAAGACCAGAGGCAGTAGAAATGGATTCAGCTTTATATTCATGTTTTGTAATTATTTTAACATTCACTTGTGAAGACAATAAATCTTTAAAATAGTCCAATATTAATTCCTGACCTTTTCTTTCAATATTAGAAAAAGTCCCAAGCAATAATCCTTCTCTGTGGTATAACCCTGACACCTGAGAGGCATCATTTGTCCTTATTTTTTCAACCCATATATTGAGCAAATCAGTCATTTTATTTATTCACTAGTGAACTAAAAGTAGTTTATAATTGAGGAACATTATAAAAAAGTGCGGAGGGGGAGGGATTCGAACCCCCGAAGGGCGTAAACCCTTGCTGGTTTTCAAGACCAGTGCATTCAGCCAGACTCTGCCACCCCTCCGGAAATATTTTCATAACAATAGATCATAACCCTGATCCTACTGTACTTTCAAACTTTTCAATAAACTCCTCATGAACAAATAAGATAATATTATTTGACCACAAGAAGGTCATAATATTACTAAGAGAACTGCAAACAAAAAACCCCACTAATGTGGGGCTTTCCCTTAAATGTATAATATTTTAATCAAAATTGTTCTTTACTTACAAATTCTCCATTATCATAGATATTCTTTTCTTTCAATGAACCATCTTTATTCCATATGGTCCATATACCATTTCTTTGCTGTTCATCTGCATAGTTGCCCTCTTTCCACTTCTCGCCCGTATTATACCACCAGGTCCATGTACCAATTCTAAGCTTATTCGCATAGGG
>MDTB01094790.1_pt1 | contig 19883 bp, 16 predicted proteins | sample 811161 | NCBI WGS metagenome assembly MDTB01 (sample SAMN05326650, study PRJNA326480) | marine metagenome | isolation source: seawater | place: Mediterranean Sea | collected 2009 | reverse complement strand
CCTAAACCATCAATTTGGCGCGAAAAAATAGTTTCATAACTAGTATCATTTGCCCAAGCAGTGATAAACGATGTATCAGTTGTTAGAGCAATTGAAGGAATTGGCTTCCGGCTATGAGAAACTAATCCGCCCATCAATTCAGCAGCCATGTGTTGAGCGTCTGCAGCAGACCCTCCATTTCCACACCAAATAATTTTATTACCATTTTTAATAGCTGCAATTAATAAATCCGAGGCCGCTTTTATATCTAAAGCACAATGATTAAGCATGCCTACTAATACTCTGTTATTATCTTTTATTATTGATAATACATTTTCCATATTATTTTACCTTTTCAAATTATTCTATTTTTTTTTATACTATCAATACCTTTCAAACAAGAAATTTAAAAGATAAATCTAGACTAGTCCTCAATATTTTTTTTACTTGTATGGCATTAATCCTCGGAGGTTACTTTTTGCTAAAGATTTAGCCCTAGACATTTTTTCTTTTTCTTCATCTCTACTATTCAAGGCAATTTCGCTCAAAAATGAAATGAATAAACCAAGCCCAACTCCTAATATCCCAAATAAAATAACCACAAGTTTCTTATTAGGCTTAGTTCTCCTTAATGGTATTTCTGGTGGATCTAAAATAATAACATAATCAGATTCTTTTACCTCTTCAATTTTAGTTGTTTCCAATTGCTGTTTCAAGGTTGTAAAAACACCAGTTAAAACTATCACCTCTCTATTAAGTCTCTGCTGTTCTAACTGAAGTGCAGGCGAATTTTCAATACGTCTATTCCTGTCCATAAATACTTTTAAATCTTCTTCTGCAGACATAAGTTCTTGTTCTGTATTTTTAATACGCTCCTCAATAAACTGCTTTGTGTCACTAGTATTGGCTTTGTTATATTTTCTCTGATGGGAATCTAATTCTTCAATTAATGCATTATTTATATAAGCTGCTAATTTAGGATTTGATGCATTAACCTTTAGAGTTAAAATTGCAGTAGTCATGTCTTCAGAGACATCAATCATACCTAAAAGTTTTTCAACTCCATTCATTTCCAACTTTTTAAAGCTCATATCTTTCTCACTTTTTCCATCAGTTAAAATTTTCAAAAGAGTTTGCTGTGCTCCAAATTTTTCGGTATCAAATTTGTGTTTTGGAACAGCTTTAGCTAATGTTCTACTTTTAATTATTTCAGGATAAACCCATTTTTGCTCAGATTTTCCTGTCGGAATATTAATTCCAAATTGAGCCGCTAGACCAGAAACCTGAGAAACTCCACCACCAGTTGAAGAGGACATGATTGTAGATGATGATGTGTAAACTACTTCTGCAAAAAATAAAACATATACAATCGATATGATACATAGAATTGAAGGTGTAATAAGAATGACTTTTAAGTTCCTCGCCAAAGCAAGAAACATATCTGCTATTGAAATTGTACTCTCTTCAAAAAAGTAAGATGTTTGTACATTGCTTTTATTCTTCTCTTTATAAGGCATATTAAGTTTTAGTTTTAGTTTTTATTCCAAATAATTATACACATGATATCTATTTTTTAATGATAAAAAAATTATAGGAAAATGAAATATTTACATGAAAATAATAAAACATTTATTGATAATTGACGTAATTCATGCAAAATTTTTCCTAAACCAGCCATATGAAGAATACAAACCTTCCTCTAAAGATATTTTTCTTTTCCAACCTTTTAAATTTAGCCTTGTCGAATCTAAAAGCTTTCTTGGAGTTCCATCTAACCTTTGTTTATCAAATTCTAATAACCCCTTAAATCCAACAACCTCCTTAATAGATTTAGCTAAATCATAAATACTGACTTCTTCACTTGAACCAATATTCAAATGTGATATATTCTCTTTTATCAATTCATCAGAATCGTATTCTTTCATCAATAAAATGCAAGCTTCAGCCAAGTCATCAACATGAAGAAACTCTCTCAAGGGCTCTCCAGTTCCCCACAATTTAAGTATAACATTACGTGGTTGATTTGAAGTCGATGGTTGATTAGAATTGAATACGAAACCATTATTTTTCAATATTTTTTCAACTTCGTTTTTAGTTTCAATCATTCCATGATTCATTATTTTATTTTTCTTGAAATGTGAAATAATAGTTTCCCAGTTATTGCTTTCTAATAATTTCCCTAAATATATTTTTCGGATTAATGCAGGTAAAACATGAGAGGTTTCTAAATCATAATTATCATTTGGCCCATATAGATTTGTTGGCATTAAAGAAATGAAATTTGTTCCATATTGGCGATTATAATTCTCACACATTTTTATACCAGCTATTTTTGCTATTGCATATGGCTCATTTGTTTTCTCTAGCTCCCCAGTTAATAGATATTCTTCTTTTATAGGCTGAAGACAATTACGCGGATAAATACATGAGCTTCCTAGAAATAAAAGTTTTTTGACATTTGTAATATATGATTGATGTATAATATTATTCTGTATCTGAACATTATCATAAATAAATTCTGCTCGATAAGTATTGTTGGCCATTATACCACCAACTTTTGCTGCAGCAAGAATAACATATTCAGGTTTATTCTGTTCAAAAAATTCTGAAACGGCTACTTGATTACGTAAATCTAATTCATTTGACGACTTTCCAATTAAGCCTGTATAGCTATTATTCTGAAGATAACGCCAGATAGCTGAACCAACCATACCCTTGTGCCCAGCAACAAATATTCTTGAGGAGGGATTCAACTATAATCCTATTTTATTAATTTTTTCCCAATCAGATTTAACCATAATACTGACTAATTCTTTAAATGGTGTTCTTGACTTCCAACCTAATTTTTCTTTTGCTTTCTTTGAATCTCCAAGTAAAGACTCTACTTCTGTTGGACGATAATATTTAGGATTGATTTCAACAATTATCTTACCTGTATTTTTATCAACACCTTTCTCATCCTTTCCTTTACCCTGCCATTCAATATTGATATCTAATTCTTTAAATGATAAATCTACAAATTCTCTAACGGTGTGTTGCTCCCCTGTCGCCAAAACAAAATCTTCAGGTTTGTTTTGTTGAAGAATCCTCCACATACCTTCACAATATTCAGGAGCGTAACCCCAATCTCGTTTAGAATCAAGATTCCCTAATAATAATATATCTTGTAAACCTTTTTTTATTCTGGCTGCTGCCAAAGTGATTTTTCGCGTAACAAATGTTTCACCACGCCTAGGCGATTCATGATTAAATAATATACCATTACACGCAAATAAATTATATGCTTCACGGTAATTAACTATAATCCAATATCCATAAAGTTTAGCTACACCATAAGGAGACCTTGGGTAAAAGTAAGTCTTTTCATTTTGAGGAACCTCTTGGACTTTTCCATATAACTCACTAGTTGAAGCTTGGTAGAACTTAGTTTCAAGGTGTGTTTCACGGATTGCATCTAAAAATCGAAGTGTCCCTAGTGCGTCTACTTGTGCTGTATAATCTGGAATTTGAAAAGAAACTTGAACATGACTTTGAGCCGCAAGATTATAAATTTCATTTGGCTCAATTGCTTCTAATAATCGATTAAGATTGCTAGTATCGGTAACATCTCCATAATGAAAGAAGAATTGGCCATTGTACTTTTTATCATTTATAATATGATCTATTCTGCCAGTATTAAAAGAACTGCTTCTTCTAATCATTCCGTGAACTTCATACCCTTTTTTTAATAGAATTTCCGCTAAATAAGAACCATCTTGACCAGTGATGCCTGTTATTAAAGCTTTATTAACCATTTATCTCCCTTCCATTATATTTAAACTGACTAAGTCGAACGTATTATCTAAGTCTTTTTTTTAGAATAATTCATCAAATACAATCCTATTAAAATAGTTCAGCCATATGAATTATGTTGCTATTAATTATTTATAATTATAGTTTTTCAAAATTTTTATTTTGTAAAAACCAAATTATTGCCTTTAGAGGTTTTACTTAAAATAATCCCAATTAGTAAAAAAGTTTTAAATTGAAACAGCAAATCTGTCATAGATTCCATTTCGATTAAGATCCTCTACTAGCTAAAAATACTACAGAAATTACCTGAGCCAAATTAGCAATAATAGCGGTCAATTCTTTAGCATATTCATTAGCGTCAAAAGGCTCTGAATCTTTTTCTTTACCAACTATTATTGTTGAACCATCCGGCACCTTGGGACTCAAAATACCATACATGTTATATTTTTTTGAAGTGCCATTTGGATATTCAATCCAAATATTATCTTTTTCTGCATACTGCGTGAACCCACCAGCAATATCCAAGTAATATTTCAAGCGCTTGCCCAAGACGTGCTTGAAATTCCCTGGCTTATTAATTTCGCCTGAAACCTTGACGATGTTGGGGTAACTTGAGATAAAAAGCTGGTCACCATCTTGCACATTGAAATTAATTTTTGACTGAGGTTTTTTTATAATTTTCTCCAATGGGATATTGACCTTAGCCCCTTTTCGAATAAACTGAGATGCTTCTGGATAAGCATCTGGCAATAAACCTCCTGCTCTTTGAATGATATCTGTTATTTTTTCAGAAGAACTTAAAATTGCATAATCACCTGGATACATGATATTACCATCTATTGTTATCTTCTTTTGATATCTAAAAAATGGATCTGGGCGAATTGAAATCAAATCATATGGATTTAAATAAAAGTTATCACTTTCAATGAATGATTCTTTTTTTGAATTATCAAATAAATTCATTTTGCTATCCATATTCATATTAATTATTTCTGAATATTCATCTATGTTATTATTCAATGGATCTATTCTTGCAATTTCCAATTTATATCTATAGGTATTTTCAAGTAAACCACCTGCTTCTAAAATTAAATCCTTCAGACTCATTTTTTCTTTTAGTTTGTAATTACCTGGCTGACGTACGACACCATTTATTGTAACGGGCTTATTGAAAATAAAAATATCTTTTTGATAAATTCTTATTATATCGTCAGGTTGCAAAATAAAATTCTCGCTCGACTCAGGCGAATCAAGAAGTTTTCTAAGATTAAAATATTTTATTGTACTTGTAATACCATCATTATTTAACCTTATTAAATCGCCTCTTTCAAGATATGTTCTATTTTTAAACTCCTCATCTAAAAAACCACCTGCTTTAAAGAGTAAATCATAAAGCGTCAGGTTATCTTGAAGTAAAAAGCGACCAGGATTTTTTACATGCCCTTGAATAGAAACATATACTCTAGAAATCATTTCAGTCATTCCATAGATTTTTATCCTATCTAGTCCCTGAAGAGTTATGTCATGTTCAATATCTTTTTCTAAAGCCTTTCCTAAATTTAACTTAATTAATTGCTCAGTAAAATCCGGTTTAATTCGAATCACATCAACCCTCTCTAAATAGGCATCACCTAGTAAACCATCAGCTTTGTTTATCAATTCACTAATAGTAAGCGACTCACCTAATTCATAACTGCCTGGACGAGTCACAGCACCATTAAGACTGACTACATTTTGACGAAGATTTAATACAGAAAATATTTTTATATTATCACCATCTTGAAGTAGAAATCCATCTTCCGAATTAAGAACTTCTTTTATACTTACATCTTTATACATTCGGTCCATACCTAATTTTTTCCTATCCTGAAAAGGCACGATACGATCAATTTGTGCCCGATCCATATAAGCGGTAATCGGTAAATCTCCTGCTATTTTTACAAGATCAGAAAAGTTTTCATTTGGCTTCAGTTCATAAATCCCAGGTCGATTAATCTCACCAGTTATTATAACTGTTTTTAATCTACGCGGAATGAAAATCACATCATCTAATTGTAGTTTTTGATCTTTTGGCTTCTTCCCTGTAAGTAAATAATCATAAAAGTCAATCGAGGTTATATTTTTACCACCGCGTATCAATTGTATATCCCGTAATGACCCTAAGGTTGTTGGTCCATTAAAATAATATAATGCAGAAAAAAGAGTAGCCGAAGGACTTACAGTATAGGCACCAGGTTGAGCGACTTCTCCTAGCACCTGGATTCTTAATGGTCGTAAGTTACCTAAACTTACATCCAAAAAAGTAGTAGGAGTTCGACCTTGAGGATTTAAACTTGCATAAGACTGAGAGAAAACTCTAAAAAGTTTTGATTCCAAAAGATTTAAATTTAAGCCATTTACGAATACCTGACCTATCTCAGGAATGAATACAAATCCCTCTCTATCCACTGTGAGCACTTGTCTAAATTGAGTTTCGCCCCAAAGCATAACTATTATCTCATCACCAGGGCCAATAAGATAATCTGGATCAACAATCCCAACAGAAGCAGCCTGAAATAAAGCAGGATCTCTTGAAAAAATATCATATCCAAAATATTGTGGATTAATTTGTTGAGTTACCCTTTCTTGTTCAATATCAAGTTTTGAATCTTCAGAGGCAAGCAAATCATCATCAGTAAATTCTTTCCTGTCTTGCAAATCTGTTTGATTTAATGCATTAACCGTAGATTCTCCAGTCTTTTGATTATTCTTATTTTTTGATATTTCTTCTTTTTGAATAGCATCATTAATCTGCTTATCACTATAGCCTTGATTTTTGGCAGCTTCTATAACTTGACTTTTAGACATACCAGTTTTGCTTATAATGTCTTTAGCCTGTTTAATCTGCGTTGAAGTTTGACCAAACATAAACCCCGCAAATGTAAATATTAAATAAAATTTAGTTTTCATATTAAATTCCTAAAAATGAATTTCTTAGTAAGTGCCAAGATAGCTACTGGGATTATCATCAAAATATTCGCCTTCTACCGTATTATAAGAATACATAGCTAACCAAAATTGTTTTTTTTCTTCAATGCTTACTAGTTCATCATTTCCTTTGGCAAGATTAATGCCAGCATCATTATCAGCATAAAGACATATTATAATGTTAGAAAATTTGCTGAAACGTTTTGAAATATTGTCACAAATCAACTTTTGGCTCTCATTACTCAAATTTTGATCTAAAGTCACAAAAATTTTTACTTGCTTGAAAACTTCAGGCAGCTCAACTACTCTTTCTAAATTATATTCTGGTAAAATTGGTACAGCTAACAATTTAATTGAATCTTTTTTAGGTATAGCGATGGATAGATTTTTTTCAGCTTTTGTAATAGCACTATCATTCATACTAGCCATTAAAGATTCTACGGGTTTTAATTCTTTGTTTTTTTCAATTGAGTAAGCATCATTAAAATTCAAAGATTGTCTTTTATTTATATTTATAACCATAGTATCTACAATACTAATTATTATGATTGTAATTATGGTTGTGGCAGCAATAACGATAAAAGTTGATTTTGGTCTTAGCTTATTTGTTAACTCTGATGAATACGATTTAATATTATCTTGGTTTTCATATTTTAAGTCCAATTCTTTTTGTTTTTCTTTTGCATCTTCTAAGTCTTTTGTACCTAACGCATGAAAAATCCGTTTATCTTTTTTTTGACTCTCAGGATTAAAAATATAGGTCTGGTAATAGTAATAACCATCCCTTCCTTTTTTATAGATACTACTCATGTTAAGTCAATTTGTTGAAGTTATTTATTTATTAATATAACTTATTTATTGGAATTTAATATAGGTTAAATTTTAAATCAACTACCTAAAAACTACCTTTAAAATTTTTTATAATTTAAAAAGTATTATAATAACTACCATTTAACTACCATTGTCGTGATAATTAAAGTTTTATAATTGATTATTATAGGAATACCACTACGATTTATGATAAGATTTATACCAATTAATAAATTTAGGTATCCCTTCTATGATAGAAGTTTTCGGCTCATAGCCTAATTTCTTTTTTGCATTATCTATATTTGCAAAAGTTTTTTTAACATCTCCTGGTTGAATATCTAAAAAATCAATTTTTGCTCTTTTGCCTAATGCTTCTTCAATATTTTTAATCATGTCCATTAGATTTTCACATTGGTTATTCCCAAGATTAAATATTTCACATTCATAATTATATTTAATACTAGACCTCACACCCTCAACAATGTCATCTATATATGTAAAATCACGTTGCATTTCACCATGATTATATACCGATATTTCTTTTCCATGATTAATTTTATCGGTAAAAATATAGAGAGCCATATCAGGTCTTCCCCAAGGACCATAAACTGAAAAAAATCTTAAACCTGTTATATTTAAGCCATATAAATGGTTATAAACATATGAAATATGTTCATTAGATTTCTTTGATGCAGCATAAATTGACATTGGCTTATCTACTCTATCATCAACAGTGAATGGCGTTTTTCTATTCGCTCCATAAACTGATGAACTTGAGGCATATATTAAACCACTTACTTTATAAGTTCTACAAGCTTCAACTATATTCGTAAATCCAACTATGTTTGACTGAATGTATATATGAGGATTCTCTAAACTATATCTTACACCAGCTTGTGCAGCTAAATTAACCACTTTCTCAGGTTGGAATTCACGAAATACTTTATTTACATCTGTAATTATCGATATGTCTATTCGACTGAAAGTAAAATTATTATAATTACGCAACAGATTTAATCTTTCATTTTTTAGTGCAACACTATAGTAGTCATTCATATTATCAATGCCATGAACACTATATCCTTCATCTAATAAACTCTTGCATAAATGCATACCTATGAACCCCGAACTACCTGTAACTAATATCTTTTCCATAGATTAAATTATAATCCCCAATACCTTAAGCCCATTTTTACAAAATAATCTTTATCAAAAATAGATTTAACATCTATAACTACACCCTTTTTTATTAACATTCCCGACCACTTTTCCTTGGATAAATTGGTATACTCTTTGTGAGCTACGGCTATAATTAAAGCATCCTGATTTTTTATTTTATCAATCTTCTTAAGTTCTATATTATATCGACTCTTTGCTTCCTCAGGAATAACCCAGTTGTCAGAGATAGTCACATTACAATTATAATGTTCTAATTGTTTTATAACTGAAATTACTTTTGTATTTCTAAGGTCAGGGCAATCTTCTTTAAATGCTAATCCTAATATCGTAATATTTGCACCTAATGGACTTATATCATTTTTTGCAAGCTCTGAAATTGTCTTTTTAGCAATATATTCACCCATATTATCATTAATTCTTCTTCCTGCAAGTATTATTTCAGGATGATATCCAACCTCTAATGCCTTATGAGTTAAATAATAAGGGTCGACACCTATACAATGCCCTCCAACTAATCCAGGTTTAAATGGTAAATAATTCCATTTACTTGCAGCTACTTGTAAAACTTCGTTTGTATTAATATCTAACTTATCAAAAATAAGCGCTAATTCATTAACTAGTGCAATATTAACATCTCTTTGAGTATTCTCAATGACTTTTGCTGCTTCCGCAACTCGAATTGATGAAGCCTTACAAGTTCCCGCTGGAATAATGCTTTCATATAGAACATTAACAAAATCTAATGTTTTCTTATTTGAGCCTGAAACCACTTTAGTTATTTTGGTCAAGGTATATTTTTTATCTCCTGGATTAATTCTTTCAGGACTATAACCGCAAAAGAATCCTAAGTTGTAAACCAAATTAGACTCTTTTTCAAGAATCGGAACACAAACTTCCTCAGTACATCCCGGGAAAACTGTTGATTCATAAATAACAACATCGTTCTTTTTCAAATATCTAGCTATCATCTCCGATGCTGATATAATAGGATTTAGATTTGGTTTATTATTTTTATCTACTGGAGTTGGAACCGTAACTATGTAAACATTTGAATCTGCAATATTTATATTATTTGTTGTGATATTTAAATTTTTTAATTCTACTAAATTATTATCAGACAATTCATTTGTCCTATCATATTGGTCATTCAACTCAGATACTCTAACCTCATCTAAATCAAATCCTATGACATTATATTTTTTATTAAACTCAATAGCTAAAGGAAGCCCCACATACCCAAGTCCAATAACGCTTATTTTTATTTCTTCTTTTTTTAACATTAACTACTAAATCCTATTACCCTTTTTATCTACCTTACCAATAACACGACCAGGGTTTCCAACAACTAATGCGAATGGAGGCACGTCCTTTGTGACCACAGCTCCAGAACCTATCATAGCATATTCTCCAATTACGACGCCACAAACAATAGTTGCATTTGCTCCAATGCTTGCAGATTTCTTAACTATTGTTTTACTATAATATTTTGTTCCTCTTTGAGGAAATTCAGATCTTGGCAACTTAATATTTGTAAAAACCATCGAAGGCCCACAAAATACATAATCCTCAAGCTCAACACCTTCATAGATTGATACATTATTTTGTATTTTTACACAATTACCAATCTTTACATTATTTCCAATATTTACATTTTGCCCTAAAGAACATTTTTCCCCAATTACAGTACCTGACTGAATATGAGAAAAATGCCAAATTTTAGTTTTCTTTCCAATAACTACGCCATTATCAACATATGAAGACTTATGACAAAAATAATCTAAAGAATTATCACTCATCTTAATATTTGCTTGCTTGCTTCTACAAGAGTCTTCACTACCTCATAGCCATGATAAATATTTGAGATTTCTGGTTTTATATCCATTAAATGGTTACAAAAATATTCTAGTTCTATTTCTAGTGGCATTCTATTTTCATATGGAATCATTTTAACTGGGCCATCTATTTTTTCAGGTACTCCCGATTTTAAATCAATTTTTTTCGAATAGAATTTTAATGGTTTTTCGTTCGATGAATCTTCAAAAGATATCATAGCCTCCGATCCAATCACTACCAGCCTATGTTCCTTAAATGGATGTAACCAACTCACAAAAATATGTCCCTTTATTCCATTTTCATATTCTAGTTGAGTGAGGGTTGAATCAGGTATTCCTTTTTGAAGGAAAGTACTTCCCTTAGCGCTAATTTTTTCAGGGGTTGAGCCAATTATATGTTGGAAAATTGCTATATCATGAGGTGCTAAACTCCAAAAAACATTTTCTTCACTTCTTACTTTACCAAGATTTAATCGGTTACTATAAATATACTGAAGTTCCCCAATGTCGCCACTTTCAATAATCTTTTTTATTTTCATTATTGCTGGGTGAAATAATAAAACATGCCCAACCATTGCACTTATATTTTTTTCTTTGGCTAAAGATACTAAATCTTCAGCTTCATTAATCAAGAGAGTAAGAGGTTTTTCTATCAGCAAATTTTTTCCTGATTTTATAACTTTTTTTGCGATTTCATAATGAGTTATAGCTGGAGTAGCTATTATATAGCCATCATAATTTTCAGATAACGCATCTTCAACAGTTTGATGCAATTGTATTTTTGGGTATTTATTAACTAGTGAAAATAAAATGTTGTCGTCTAGCTCAACAACACCTTTCAACGAATTGAGTTTATGGAGAGTTTTTATATGATTTTTCCCCCAATACCCAGCACCAACAACACATATATTTTTTTTCATTACAGATTACCTAATTAATCGCTCATTCTGATTAAATATTCTCCTGAACAATTTTTAACAAGTATTTTCCATATGGATTATTTTGCATCTGTTTTCCTAAATCTTTCAATTGCTCAATATCTATTAATCCCAGATGAAATGCAATTTCCTCAATACATGAAATTTTTATTCCTTGACGCTTCTCAAGAGTGTGAACAAATTGCGATGCCTCTAATAAAGAGTCATGAGTACCAGTGTCTAACCAAGCATAACCACGACTCATTCTTTCAACCTTCAATCTCTTTTGATTTAAATAAGCTCTATTGACATCCGTAATTTCAAGCTCTCCTCTAGGGGATAGGTTCTGATTTTTTGTTATTTGAACTATATCATTTGGATAAAAGTATAATCCTGAAACCGCATAATTACTTTTGGGATTTTTAGGCTTTTCTTCAATTGATTTAACTTTTCCATATTTATCAAATTCTACAACTCCGTATCTTTCTGGGTCTTTAACATAATAGCCAAAAACTACTGCCTTTCTTTTTGAATCAACAATATGGACAGCTTCTTTTAATCGGTTAGGTAACTCTGCACCATAAAAGACATTATCTCCAAGGATTAAACAAACATCATCATCTCCAATAAAATCTTTACCTAAAATAAATGCTTGCGCTAAACCATCAGGAGAAGGCTGAATTTTATATGATATTTTTAAACCAAGTTGCAACCCATCACCAAAAAGATTTTTATATTGTGGTATATCCTCAGGAGTAGATATAATCAAAATTTCTGTTATCTCAGACAACATCAGTATAGATAGCGGATAGTATACCATGGGCTTATCATATATAGGCAGTAATTGCTTACTCAATCCTTTCGTTATAGGATAAAGACGGGTACCACTCCCTCCTGCTAAAATAATTCCTTTCATTTAATAAATCATTTCAAAACATTAAATTGCATAATTATGACTAAAGTATAGCTACTTAACAAATCTACATTTAATTTACTTTATTAATGGCCTCAATAACTATATCTTGTTTTGAGCTATCTAGATATGGATACATCGGTATAGAAAAAATTTGTTTTGATACTTTTTCCGATATCGGGAAGTCACCTTTTTTGTAACCAAGTGATTTAAAAGTAGTTTGTAAATGAAGAGGCTTCTTATAATAAATCATACTTGGGATGTTCATTCCTTTAAGTTGCAACATCATTTCAAGTCTTTGCGATTCAGATTTTGCCAGCAATGAGTATTGTGCCCATGAAGAAGTGTAATTTCTTGGCAAAAATGGTTTTTTAAAATTAGAATCAATATTCAATGCGTAATAATCTGCTATTTTATTTCGAGATAATAATTCATTATCAAAAATCAATAATTTTTCTAATAAAACAGCAGCTTGAATTGTATCAAGCCTTCCATTGATTCCCAATCTAATATTATCATATTTGTCAGTTCCACTACCATGGACCCTAATGGACTTCATTTTATTTGCTAACTCTTCATTATTAGTAAAAATTGCTCCTCCATCTCCATAGCACCCAAGAGGCTTAGCTGGAAAAAAGCTAGTTGATGCAACATCACCAAAAGAGCCAGTTTTCTTTCCTCTAATTGAAGCACCAAACCCCTGTGCTGCATCCTCAAGAATTATAAACCCATGTTTATTAGCTAATTTTGTTATTTTTCTATATCTAGCTGGTAAACCAAATAAATCTACAGGAATAATTGCCTTAACAGTCAAATTTTTATTTTCTGCGTCTTTAATTGCATCTTCAATACAATCAGGATTTATATTATATGTGTCTTCATAAATATCAGCAAATATAGGTTCAGCACCCAATAATGATATAGCTCCAGCTGTAGCAATATAAGTAAATGGAGTCGTTATAACAGCATCACCTTTTCCAATGCCATTTGCCATTAATGGTATCAAGAGCGCATCTGTACCAGAAGAACATGAAATGCAATATTTAACGCCTACATATTTGGCAAGCTTATCTTCCAATTCAAAAACTTCAGGCCCCATAATATAGATGCCATGGCTTAAAACAGACTTAATTCTCTTATCTATCTTATCCCTTATTTTTAATTGCTGAACTTTTAAATCAATAAAATCCATAATTACTACCAAAAAATCCTATAGAGAATGAAAAATTCAATTTTTTATATACCCCATAGTTAATATGTTTTGAAATATTTGATCAACGAGTTCTCCAGGTAGTTTACTGCCATCAGAATTAACTATAATGTCTGGAGAATACGGCTTTTCATATGGGTCAGAAATTCCTGTAAATTTTTTTATCTTTCCTTCTCTAGCCAATTTATAAAGACCTTTAGAATCTCTTTCTTCACATTTTTCTAAGGATGTATTTACAAACACTTCGATGAAACCTCCTACTTTAGAGATTAACTTTCTATTAACTTTTCTATCTAACTCGTAAGGTGCTATAGGTGCGCAAATTGCTATGCCACCATTTTTCGTTATTTCACTAGCGACAAATCCAATCCTTTGAATATTTAATGATCTGTGCTCCTTTGAAAATCCAAGTTCACTAGATAAATGAGTTCTAATAATATCTCCATCCAGCAATGTAACTGGTCGACTTCCCTCTTCTAAAAATTTTATCAACAATCCATTTGCAATAGTAGATTTTCCAGAGCCAGATAAACCAGTGAAAAAAATTGTAAATCCCCTTTTATATAACGGAGGAGTAGTTTTTTTTAACTCTTTTGAAACTTCGGGATATGAAAACCATTCTGGTATTTCATCACCTTTATCAAGGATATTTCTTAATTCCGTCCCTGATATTGTTTGGTAGTCTTCACCGCTACTAATTTCATCTAAAGTTTTATATTTATTTATTTTTGGACTATATACCATAAACTCAAAAGGGACCATTTCAATACCAATTTCGTTTTTATGTTCACTTAATAGATCTTGAGCATCGTAGGGACCATAAAACGAATTACCCTTTTTATTTTTGCCAGGGCCTGCATGATCGCGTCCAATAATTATATGGGTGCATCCATAATTTTTCCTTATTATAGCATGCAATAATGCCTCTCGAGGCCCCCCCATCCTCATAGCTAAAGGCAATAAGGAAAGTAATGCTTCATTTCTAGGATATTTTTTAATTATATGTTCATAACACCTAACTCTTGTAAAATGGTCTACATCACCAGCTTTTGTCATTCCCACCACTGGATGAAGAAATAATTTGGCATCAAAATCTTCCATTGATCTAATTGTCATTTCGAAGTGAGCACGATGTAATGGATTTCTAGTTTGAAATGCAACAATTCGGTTCCAATTCATTTTTTTAAATTTAAATTTTACCTCATTTGGCGTAAGCCTATATTTACGGTAATCATAATGATTTGGCATTGCAATTTTTTCAATTTTTCCACCAATATATACTTCGTTTCCTAGATTATAAAGATAATTTATTGCAGGATGTAGAATATCTTTAGTACCATAAACTAACTCTGCCTCTTCATTAAAATTAGGAATCCATATACTCTCAATTGTCATATATGCAATCTTAAATCCTTCTTTTTCACGAAGAATTATTTTTTCACCGATGCTTATTGTATTAGAAAATTCTTTATTTACATCTAAGATTATAGGAATAGGAAATAACGTATTATCAGGAAGACGCATATTATTTATAACAGAATTATAATCCTGTTCTGTCATAAAACGATTTAAAGGCTTGAAACTTCCATCTAAAATCATCTCACAATCACATAATTGTCTGTCAGTTAAGACCCACGATTTTTCTTTTTTCAATTTTTCCTCACTAAAAAACACTAAACTAATTATTGCTTAATACCGTATATATATGTTAAAAGATTCAATAAGTAAAACCTGTACTTTTTATTTTATTACAAATATTATTTTTAAAGTATCTCTTATATTTATTTTTTATTGATTACTTGATTTTCTATCCATTTATATGTTTTAGTCATTCCCTCAATTAAAGGGATGTTTGGTTTCCAATGTAGCTTTTCAAAAATTAAATTATTATCAGAATTGCGTCCACGAACACCTAACGGACCAGCAATATGTTTTATTTTTTGCCTTTTCCCTGCTATTCTCATTGTCATTTTTGCAAGCTGATTAATGGAGACCATTTCATCTGATCCAATATTTATTGGTCCAATGAATTGAGATTCCATTAACCTTTGTACTCCTTCTAAACATTCATCAATATAAAGAAATGACCGAGTTTGTCTACCATCTCCCCACATTTCTATTTCTCCTCCATCAGAAGTTTCAGCAACTTTTCGACAAATTGCAGCTGGTGCTTTCTCTCGTCCATTATTCCAACAGCCTTCAGGTCCAAAAATATTATGAAATCTCGCTATACGTATATCAATTCCATAATTACGATTTGCAGCTAAATAAAACCGCTCACTAAATAATTTTTCCCAACCATAATCACTATCAGGTTCAGCTGGATAAGCAGTATTTTCTTTACAATTTGGATTTTCTGAATCTAATTGATTGCGTTCAGGATATATACATGCAGATGAACTATAAAATATCTTATGCACTGCTTTTTTTACTGAAGCCTCAACTACATTTAAATTAATCATTGCAGAATTGTGCATAATATCTGCGTCGTTTTCTCCAGAAAAGATAAAACCAGCACCTCCCATATCTGCTGCTAATTGATAGACTTCATCAAAAGGATTATCGATAACATCTGCGACTAATTTGGAATCACGTAAATCGCCAATAACAAATTCATCTGCATTTGTTTTAGCATATTCATGATGCTTAATATCAACACCTTTGACCCAATATCCCCTTTTTTTTAAACGCTTTACTAAATGGCCTCCAATAAAACCACCTGCACCACAAACTAATGCTTTTTTCATAAAATACATATCAACCATTGCAAATTAGATTGCAGATTAATGTTCCTCTTTCTTTACAAGTTTATTTAAAAATTTAATTAAAATTTATTTTATAATTCGATAATATTGTATCTAATAATTTTTAAGTTTTTCATTATTGATTAAAATGTTAAGCTACTAAACTAATTTAATAATTTATTAAAATATTTTATTGAATGCTTTAGACCTTCATCTAATGTTATTTTTGGCTCCCAACCAAATTTTTCTTTTGCTAAAGTTATATCTGGGCGTCGCTGTATTGGGTCATCTTCAGGTAAAGGCTTATTAATAATTTTTGAATTTGAACCTGTAAGGTTTAAAATCTTTTGAGCTAATTCAATAATTCTAAATTCAGCAGGGTTGCCTAAATTAACTGGACCATGAAAATTATCATCAGAATTCATAAAAAGTTGAAAACCATTGATTAAATCATCAACAAAACAAAAGCTCCTAGTTTGGCTCCCATCACCATATATTGTTAGTTCTTTACCCTGCAATGCCTGAACAATAAAATTACTAATAACCCTCCCATCTTCTGGATGCATTCTTGGACCATAAGTATTAAATATTCTCGCTACTTTAATATTCAAGTCAAATTGCCGATAGTAATCAAAAAATAAAGTTTCAGCGCACCTTTTGCCTTCATCATAGCATGAACGTAATCCTATTGGGTTAACATTTCCCCAATATTCTTCATTTTGAGGATGCACTTTAGGATTACCGTAAACTTCAGAAGTGGATGCTTGGAAAATTTTTGCCCCTACTCGTTTTGCTAATCCCAGCATATTAATTGCTCCATGAACTGCAGTTTTTATTGTTTGAACAGGATCTCGTTGATAATGAATTGGAGACGCTGGACAAGCAAGATTATATATTTCATCAATTTCTAGATATAAAGGTGAAGTTATATCATGTCTAATTAATTCAAAATTTGAATCCTCTAAAAGATGTATAATATTTGACTTTTGAGCAGTAAAAAAATTATCTACACAAATGACATTATGATTTTTACGTAAAAGACTTTCACATAAATAAGACCCTAAAAATCCCGCACCTCCTGTAACAAGAATTCTTTTCTGATTAGATCTTGACATTTAATTAAAATCTGATAGCTCTTCAATCGTAATTGCAGATGTACCAATATGACCTACTACGATTCCTGCTGCTCTATTTGACAACTCTGCGGCTGATTTAGGATTAAGACCCATAGATAGGCCTGTAGCCATTAAAGAAATAACAGTATCACCGGCACCACTTACATCAAAAATTTCTCTAGCATTAGATTTCATATGGAAAATATTATTTTTACCTACAAACGACATCCCATCACTACCACGAGTAATAAGGCAAGCTTGGATATCATAAGTTAAGCAAATATTCTTACCAGCTAATTCAAAATCTTTATCGGTTTTGAGGTTGCAACCCAGAAGACTTTCCGTTTCTTTTATATTTGGTGTAATTAAAGTTGAGCTTTTATATTTTGACCAATCATTTCCTTTTGGGTCAACATAAACTGGTGTATTGTTTTTTTTTGAAATCTTTACAACGTTTTTTATAATAGAATTCAAACAAACTCCTTTCCCGTAATCACTTATAACAACACCATCAACATCTTTTAGTTCTTTTTTAATATTTTTATATAGCGAATTCTCATATTTAATTACTAAATCATCCATATCCCAATCCACCCGTAAAATTTGCTGTCTTTCTGCAACTATACGCATTTTTTCTGTAGTTTGAATATTTTTATCTCTTAAAATATTGAAAACAGATACATTTTTCTCTAAAAGCATATCTATGATTAAATCTCCTGCTTGATCTTGACCAACTACACTCACTAGAGAAGTTTCAACACCAAGATTCCTGAGATTCCTGATGACATTACCACATCCACCAAGCATGTGTTTTTCCTTTTGATATTTAACTATAGGAACAGGTGCTTCAGGCGAGATACGATTAACAGAACCAAAAATGAATTTATCTAGCATCAAATCACCTATTACAAGAATTTTTGGAGGCTGGTCTTGTATTTTCTGAATTATCTCTCTAAACATATTTTTAGGATATTTTATTAAATTATTATTAAATCTATAGAATTTATTTAAAACTTAAACTATTTAATTATGCACCCGATTATTTGCTTAGCATATCCAATGAGGAATTTAGCTAATTACCTTTGAGAACCATTAAATTAAAAATCTTAACGATATTAGTTTTTTAATTTTGTTTTATAAACATCCCAAGTTGATTTGATTATTGAATCAAGATTTGAATTATACCCATCCCATCCAATTAGATTTTCTGCTAATTCTGCTTTAGCAATAACAATATCAGGGTCGCCAATCCTTCTATCCACAATAGTATAACCAATATTAATTCCACTAATTTCAATAACTTTATTTATTATTTCTAATACTGAATGCCCCTTGCCGGTGCCAAGATTAATAATGATATTTTCATTCCTATTACTAATGTACTCAATCACATCAAGATGAGCTCTTGCAAGATCACTTACATGAACGTAATCACGAACACCTGTACCATCTTTAGTCCCAAAATTGTTGCCAAAAATCTCTACTTTTGATCTAATACCTAAAGCTACCTCCATAACTATGGGTATTAAATTTTGAGGATTAATTTCAAGAGATGAAACATTACCATTTATGTCATACCCAGCAGCATTAAAATATCTTAAAGATGCATACCGCATATTATTCAAACTACAAAACCACTTTAAATTTTCTTCAATAACTAATTTCGAATAGCCATAATAATTAACTGGGGATACCGGATGTTTTTCATCAATCGGTATATATTTCGGCTCCCCATAAATCGCTGCAGTAGAACTAAAAATAAAAAATTTAACTCTATTGTGATGACAAGCATTAATAAGATTCAAGCTTCCAATTATGTTATTCTCAGAATACAGAATAGGCTTTTCCATTGATTCACCTGCAGCTTTTCTTGCCGCTAAATGAACGACACAATCAAAGTTATTGTTTTTAAAAAGCTCCGCGAGGTCTGATTTTGAACATGTTGAACCATTAAAAAATTTTGCTTTTGGATGTAAATTCTCGATACAACCTGTAGATAAGTCATCAAAGATTGTAACCTCAAATCCATTATTTAACGCAGCTAGAACTACATGTGAACCAATATATCCAGCGCCTCCTGTTATAAGTAGTTTCAATTTGTTAGTTTAAATTAAAACTTTAATCATTTTTGAATTCTGATTTTCCAAATGCAAGTAAAGGATAAAATACCATTGGCAAGAAAATCAATCCAACAGAATAACTTATATTTTTACCAAAAACCTTACCTATATGCAGTGCAGAGAAAATATGACCTATGGGTAATAAAAGATAAATAGCTAACCACCAGATTGGTTTATTAACTATTTTAGTGAAAATAAAAATATTAAAAAATGGTATCAAAGCCTTCCAACCAGCATGTCCTGCTTTACCAAAAATCTTAAACCAAGATATTAAATATAATATAAAAGTTAATCCAAAGATTGAT
>MDTB01008802.1_pt1 | contig 19891 bp, 18 predicted proteins | sample 811161 | NCBI WGS metagenome assembly MDTB01 (sample SAMN05326650, study PRJNA326480) | marine metagenome | isolation source: seawater | place: Mediterranean Sea | collected 2009 | reverse complement strand
TATAAAAAATAGTACCTCTTATGCCCAGGTGGTGGAATTGGTAGACACAAGGGATTTAAAATCCCTCGAAGGCAACTTCGTGCCGGTTCAAGTCCGGCTCTGGGCACCAATCTAAGGAGTTAAATCTTTTCTTAAGTTGAATATTATTTTAACGGTTGAAAGGATCATTAAAGAAAAGAAGAATGTAACCAAAGATTTAATGAGAGAATTTTTCGATTCAATCTCTGTTGGAAAAACTGGCTCAGTAATAATTGATAAGTTATCGGCCATGGTAACTGAACTTACAGAACTATTGAAGATTTTACTTATTGCTCTCTTTAATGATTCCGCATTAATTTCTTTGAGGGTTGAAGTTGGCAAAGGAAATTCCTTTAGATTATCCTTGCCACCTTCAACAGAAGATATTTTGCAAAACTCAAGATACTTTGATGCTTTTTTTGAGAGTAACTCATATCCTGAGTTAATTTCTTTTACTTCATTTTCATCAATGAGTTCAATCTGTTTTGAACCAAACTCATCTAAGTTTATATTTTTTGAATTTGCATAAAGCTCACATAATTTTTGCACTTTAGTAATTTCTGAATTTAACTGTTGCTTCCTATCAAAATAGTTTGATGCCATCAGTAAAGAGACTATATTTAATCTAAATGATTGATCTTGTGAGAAACCATAAGTTGTAATCCTTACTGACCCTGATTCCTCAAGAATATTAATCTTGAGGATATTCCTTTTTATGTAGGTAGAAAATTTCATATTTAAAAAGCCTGGCTTGAATCTCGAAATAAAATCTATTTCTTTAGATCTAAAATATGTCTCAACATCAACAAAATTTTCTAATTCTTTTGCGCCTGACTCAGACTCAAAATATTCTTTTAATTGATTTAAAGACTGAAACGATGATGAGCCCAAGAGATCAGAAACAAAACCACCTGCACTAAGTGACAAGCCTGCTTCAGGCTCTTGCATATAAATTATTGATTCAGTTTTATACTTTGGAGTAGTAAAAAAGATTGAAAAAAATAAGACAACAATTGATATTAATAGGCTTGAAGTAAAAATAGGATAATTCTTCATATTCAATCCATGTTACTCTCTAAAATACCTAAACTTGATTTAAAATCCATTATACATGATAAATCTCCATCGCTTTTTATAACAAATTCTCTAAAAAAATCTTTCATATTATGTACACCATGAGGATGGGAGTATGCAAAAATGGTAGCATCATTTATATCATCTATTTGATTTATTATAAGATTTTTAAATTTTGTATTTACAAATTGGTGGAAACTTAAGTTAATTAGGAAATAGTCATAAGGCAAACAAAAATGGAGCATTGCTCCAATGCCGCACCATTCAACCAGTGAAAAAGCTTCTCTTTTTTTATTGAAAATATCATTAATATCATCATCATAAGATTCCAAAATTGATATCGTTTTATCATAGTCAACCCCGAATGAGTTGCTGAAAAAGATTATATTTTGAATAATCGAAATATCAGGTATCAAACAGTTCTCATGATTGAGGGGACGTGCAACTATTTTTCCTCTAGCATTTAAAAATATCTCTTGCCTCATTTCAGCTAAAAAAGAATCATCTCTCTTTTCTGAATTATCTAAAAAACAGATTTTTCTATTCTTATAAGAATCCTTATATATAAGATTATTAGTTTCCATCTTCTTTATGCAATATTTCAAAGTAATTAATTATTGGTACAAAAAAGATAAATAAAATCGCTATGAATTTAAATGGATAATAAATATCAATGTAGTTATATTTGATGCCAGTTACCGGCTCTTTTATAAACTCGTTAATATGAACTAAGGGATTCCAAACTAAAATATCTATAACAAATGAGGGCAGGATTGATATTGGAATTATAATTGAAGAGGTAAATAACAAACTCTGGAGAAAAAAATCATGAAGTTCGATTAAAAATGTTCTTTTGTAAATAATTAAAGAAACAGCTTGAGAATATAGGATCGAAATAAAAGTAATGGCTATAAATGCAACCATGAGTTCCCTAATAGGAAGAATATAGTTCAATATACTCATGACGAAGACTAAAAAAACTAACATTATAAAATATTGTGATGAAATTCTTATAACTGAGCCGAAATAAAAACTCGTGAAAGTTATTTCAATATTTTTTTTAAGAGACAAGGGCATATTTAAGTTCGACATCACCCTGGCCATCTCTGAAAAATAGAACCAAAAAAGCCAATTAAATATGAAATATTCAATACGAATCCCTGTTCCTCTTAGACCTACTGCAAAAACTATCGATATACCGCTAATGATAATAAGTTGTTTAAGTGTTATCCAAAAGAGACCAACTGAGAAGATCTTATTATTGTAGAAAATGTTAAGCCCATCTGGAACTTGCCTTTGATACAAGTAACCTGCTATCGCGAAGACTATATTAAAAAAATTTTTATTCATAAAAGAATTGTCAGATATAATTATAGTTCGATTTAACAGTAAAAAAAATTGTCTTCATACAAATCTACGATAAAGCATCATGCTGCAGTCATGATGGCATCTTTCAATGGACAAGATTTTATCTTTGAACAAATTTCATCTATTTTTAAACAAAAAAACTTTATTGTTCATTTATATATTAGTGATGATGGTTCTGTTGATAACACCTTAGATCAAATTAATAATTACAAAAGACAAAATCCTGAAAATGAGATCATTATCTTAAAGGGCCCAAGAGAAGGATATTCAAAAAATTTTTTTTCAATCTTAAAGAGAATAGATATCAATTATGATATATATGCTTTTGCTGATCAGGATGATATTTGGCTTCCCCAAAAACTTGAAAGAGCACTAAAATTAATTCAAAAAAATGATTTGCCAAAAATTTATTTTTCCAGAACAACTATTGTTGATGAAAGAGGAAACATATTAACAAAATCAGGTTTAGTAAAAAAAGAAATAACTTTCAGAAACTCTTTAATTCAGAGCATAGGCGGAGGAAATACTCTGTGTTTAAATAATTCCAGTTTCCATATAATAAGAACGGCAACTAAAAACTATTCTAAAAAATTAACCAGCCATGATTGGCTTTCTTATATACTAATTTCAGCAATTGGCGGCAGTATTTTTTATGATTCAGAATCTTTTGTCTTATACAGGCAACATAAAAAAAATATTATTGGCTCGAATAAACTTAAATTTTCTCAACTCAATAGACTTTATAATTTATTTTATAAAAAACAATTTAGTGATTGGAATAAGTGGAATATTGATTTTCTATCAACCTCAAAGCTAGAAATGGGAAATGAAAATGAGAAAACTCTTAATCATTTTATTCAATGCAGAGATAAAAGTCTTTCAGTAAGAATTAAAGGATTTTTTAAGTCTGGCATTTATCGACAATCAACTTTTGAGACTATAGCAATATTTGTAGCAATTGTTTTTAGAAGATTTTAGAAAAAGTATAAAATTTATACATATTTACATTATAATTCTCAGTAATTATTCTTAGGGTTCAAATGTGAGACTTCAAAAATTAGATACTATATTGGTTACCGGTGGATGCGGATTTATTGGCTCAAATTTTATTCATGGCCTTTTGAAAAAATATCCTGAAAAGAAAATAATTAATGTTGATTCTTTAACCTATGCAGGAAATAAAGAAAATTTAAACTTAATTGAGAATAATAAAAATTATAAATTTGAACAATGCGATATTGCATCTGCTCAAAATCTTGAAAAAGTTTTTAAAAGACATGATATAGATGCAGTAGTTCACTTTGCAGCTGAGAGCCATGTCGATAGATCTATAGAAAATCCAAATGTATTTATAAATACCAATATTTATGGAACATACAATCTATTAAATTTCGCACTCAGTAAAAATAGCGATATTATTTTTCTTCATGTTTCTACTGACGAGGTTTATGGATCATTAGAGATAGATGAGTGCCCATTTAAGGAATCAAATCAATATATGCCTAACAGCCCATACTCTGCCTCAAAAGCATCATCAGATCATCTGGTTAGGGCATGGCATCATACTTATAATCTTAAAACTTTAACAACTAATTGCTCTAATAATTATGGTCCTTATCAATTTCCTGAAAAATTAGTACCATCAATTATTTTCAAGTCACTAAAAGGACAACCAATTACCATTTATGGCGAGGGACTAGCCATAAGAGATTGGCTCTATGTTGATGACCATTGCGAGGCAATAGAAGCAGTCCTAGATCGAGGGGATTTTGGAGAAACTTATAACATCGGAGGAGGTTTTGAGAGAACTAATATCGATCTTACTTCTAAGATATGCTTCCTTTTAAATGAAATACTTCCTTCAAGCCTCAAGCATGAATTTAGAGGCTCTAAAGCTTTAGAAATATCATCTTACGAAAAGTTAATAACTTTTGTTGACGAGAGGCCCGGGCATGATCAAAGATATGCAATTGATGCATCGAAGATCCAGGCAGATTTAAAATGGCATCCAAAAGAAAGTCTTGATTCTGGGCTGAAAAAAACTGTTGAGTGGTATGTTAATAATCTTGACTGGCTTCAAAAACTTCTCGAAAAATGAGAATTTTATTATTTGGTGCAAGTGGTCAGCTAGGCAAAGATCTCGAGAAGGTTATATCAAAATCATCAAATATGGATCTGATATCTTTTGATAAGAGTAGTTGTGATATCACTGATGAATTTTCTGTCAAGGCAAAACTTAAAGAATTTGATCCAAAGGTTGTAATCAATGCAGCAGCATATACAAAAGTGGATGATGCTGAAAATAATTTTGATGAAGCATGCTTAATAAATGAATTAGCAGTAAAAAATCTATCTCAGCTCTGTAAAATCAGCGATTCATTATTAGTTCACTTTTCTACTGACTATGTATTTGATGGCCTCGCAGCTTCACCTATTAATGAAAAATCTGAAACTAATCCTGTAAATCTATATGGACGTTCAAAATTACTTGGAGATATTGCGCTCAAAAACTCAGGCTGCAGATATCTTAATTTTAGAGTTAGCTGGGTTTATGGTATTTGGGGCAATAACTTCCCAAAAACAATTTTTAGATTGTGTAAAGAAAATGAGTCAGTAAAAATTGTTGAAGATCAATGGGGAACGCCCACAAGCACAATCATGATCTCAGAAATTGTTTTAAATTGCCTCCAGAAAGCATTAAAAAAAGATTCATACTATGGCTTGTATCATCTTTGTCCTCAGGGAAAAACGAATTGGTATGAATTTGCTAAAGAGGTTATCTCAAGATCAGAAAGAAAGGGAGTTAAATTTAAATGTCCAGCCTCTAAGATTATTCCAATAAAATCAGAAGAATATACGACTTTAGCTAAAAGACCAGGCTTCTCTGTCTTAGATTCATCTAAAATAAAAAATACTTTTGATGTTAACATTAAATTTTGGGATAAATACCTAGATCAATTTTTATTAGAGATGATTAAATGAAAAGAAAAGGAATTATTCTTTCAGGAGGGTCTGGAACAAGACTATATCCTTCAACTTTAGCGATTTCAAAGCAGCTCATCCCAATTTATGACAAACCAATGGTTTATTATCCACTTTCTGTATTAATGCTTTCAGGTATTAAAGATATTCTAATTATCTCAACACCTCAAGACATTTCTAAATATGAGAATCTGTTAAAAGATGGTTCCCAGTGGGGTATGAGTATTTCATATGAAGTTCAGCCGAACCCAGATGGTCTCGCACAGGCTTTTTTAATTGGAGAAAGCTTCATCCAAGGAGATCCGTCAACTTTAATTCTAGGAGATAACATTTTTTATGGACATGACCTAAAAAAAATTCTCCAAAATGCTGCTAAAAAAGATGATTGCGCTTCTGTTTTTGCGTATCATGTTTCTGACCCAGAAAGGTTTGGAGTGGTTGATTTTGATGAAAGCGGGAAAGTACTTTCAATAGAAGAGAAACCAAAAGAACCTAAATCAAATTATGCAGTTACAGGCTTATATTTTTATGATAATAATGTTTGTGATTATGCTAAAGAAATAAAACCCTCCGCAAGAGGAGAACTTGAAATAACAGACCTTAATAAAATTTATTTAAATAATCAGAATCTTGAGGTAATTCCGATGGGCAGAGGGTATACCTGGCTTGATACGGGTACGCCTAAATCACTAATGGAAGCCTCTAATTTTGTTTACACAATTGAAGAGAGACAAGGCCTTAAGATCTGCTCTCCAGAGGAAATTGCTTGGAGTCAAGAGTGGATAAATGATGAAGAGTTAGAAAAAAGTATTGCTTCTATGAAATCGAATGATTATGCACAATACATTAAAAATTTACTCAAGTGATTTATGAGCTTTAAGAAATTAGCAATACCGGATGTAATTCTTTTTAAACCTAATGTATTCCAAGATGATAGAGGATTTTTCCAAGAGAGTTATAACCAGAAATATTTTAATGAAGTTATTGGTAAGCAGATAAATTTCTTTCAAGACAACCACTCTTTTTCAAATAAATATGTCTTGAGGGGAATACATTTTCAAATGGATCCAAGTGCACAGGGAAAGTTAGTGAGAGTAGCTTCTGGAAAAGTTTTTGATATAGCTGTAGATCTAAGAGTCAATTCGCCAACTTATGGAGAGTGGGTTGGAGAAATACTTTCAGGAGAAAACTATAAACAGCTTTGGATACCAGAAGGTTTTGGACATGCTTTCTTATCAATGGAAGATCACACTCATTTTTTATATAAGACAACTAATCCTTATGATCCAAAATCAGAATCTTCTATTGCTTGGAATGATCAAGACTTAAATATAAAATGGCCTCTGAATGATGTAGATAATTTTATTGTCAATGATAAAGATGCCAGGGCGTTAACTTTCAGAGAAACAAAAGGAAATCACTTTAAATAGTTTATAAATTATGGCTAAGGATAAAACCAGCAATCTTGAAGAAAGGCTATCCAATATTAATAAAAGGCTTTTTGAAACCGAAAAAAATTTTAATGCTTTGTATAGTAAAAGTTCTAGCTCTGAAAAATTTTTAGACTCTCTTGAATCTTCAATAGATCAGATGGAAAAAGAAATTCTTGCTCTTAGAGCTAAAAATTTAGATCTCCAAAAAAAATCTCATGACTATTTTATCCAACTGTCAGCAAAGAAATCAGAACTTAATCAATCGAATATTGAAAGTATTGCATTAAAAAAAGATTTAGAAACTGTCAATTCTTTGGTAAAAAAGTTAAAAACCTCTCATGCAAGTATTGAAACATTGAATAATTCAATAAGAACTAAGCTAGAAAACCAAATAAATGAAAAGAAGGATCTAGACAAGGAATTTGCAGTTGTTGAAAAAGCCAAAGAAAATCTCTTGAAAGAAAAAGAAAATATTTTTAAAGATAATACAGAACTAAAAGAGAACATCATTGCTTTGGAAGCAAAAGATAAAAGTTATGAAAAACTTTCAAGGGAATACGAAGTAAAAGTAAAAAAATTAAAAAAAGATTATGAAAAATTAGAAAAAAATAATCAAAACCTCAATCTTAAAAATAGTGAATTGTTGAATAATGAAGAAAATTTGGAGAAAGAAAATAAGTCTTTGATAAAAAATAGGAACAGCTTTGAAAAGCTTTTTCTTGGTACAAAAGCAAAGTTAGAAAATCTTGAAGGCAATATCAAAGAATTAAAATCCAGTTTAGATTTAATGAGCATTTCGGTGGTTGAAAAAGATAACCATATCAATAATATACAAATGCAGCTTTTTGAAGCTAACCAATTTAGGGAATCTATTATTAGTTCAAAATATTGGAAGATATATAATTTTGCAAAGAAATGGATAATCAGATTTTCACATCCAATTCGGTCTTCAAGAAATCTTTATAAGAGATTTGAAAAATATAAACCTGAAAAGCCTCAAAACTATTTAGAATCTATTGATGTAAATCACTTTAGACCAAAAACCAGTAAACGCGAAATCAAAAAGAAATATTTTGTTTCAAAACATGACAATACCTATAAACCAGAAATCCTAAAGACTATATGTTTTTATTTGCCTCAATTTCATGAAATAAAGGAAAATAATGAATGGTGGGGTAAGGGCTTTACAGAATGGACGAATGTGAAAAGTGCTAAGCCCGTTTTTGATGGGCATTATCAGCCTAGGGTTCCTCACAATGATCTCGGATATTATAAATTAACTAATAAAACAGTATTAAGAAAACAGACAGAAGCAGCTAAAAAATATGGTATTTATGGTTTTTGTTTTTATCATTATTGGTTTGCTGGAAAAAGGCTCCTAGAAAAACCAGTAGACATATTTATTAAAGATAAACAAAATGACTTTCCTTTTTGCTTATGTTGGGCTAATGAAAACTGGACAAGAAGGTGGGACGGAAAAGACTCTGATATTTTAATTGCACAGAATCATTCTGAAGAAGATGACATTAATTTTATAAAAGATTTAAAAAAATATATTACTGATGATAGATACATAAAAATAAATAATAAGCCTCTTATAATAATTTATAGGCCATCATTGTTACCAAATGCTAAAGAAACTGTCTCAAGATGGAGGAAATGGTCAAAAGACGAGGGAATTGGTGATATTTATCTTGCATACACTCAATCTTTTGAAACAGAAGATCCAAGGAGATATGGATTTGACGCCGCAATTGAGTTTCCACCAAACAATGCAGATATTCAAGAGATTTCCCATAATGTCAAAACTAAATCAGATTTCTCAGGAAATATTTGGAATTGGAATGATCTTCTTGAGCGATCTAAAAATATTACACAAAAAAAATATAAGTTTTTTAATTCTGTTACTCCGAGTTGGGATAATACAGCAAGAAAGAAAAATAATGCATCAATACTTATTGGGAATAACCCTACTAAATTTAATCAGTGGGTAAGAAATGCTGCATTGAATGTTATAAAGAATCCACTACTCAAGAAAGATGAGAAGTTTCTTTTTGTAAATGCTTGGAATGAATGGGCAGAGGGGGCATACCTTGAACCAGACAATATTTTTGGTTACAGCTATTTAAATGCTCTGAAGCAAGGCTTGATCTCTGCAGAACAGAGAAATCTCAAAATAAGTAAATTAGAAAATACAGTTGGAATTGTAATACATGCTTTTTATCCTGACGTTTTAGAAGAGATAATAAATAAAATTAAATTTATCAAGGGGCACAAATTTAAACTTTATGTTTCCACGATTATAGATAATGAGAAATCTGTAAACGAAATATTAAAGAAATCTAAACTTAGCTTTCATTTAGAAATTAATGAAAACAAAGGGCGAGATATACTCCCTTTTATAAAAATTATTAATCAAATCAAAAAGGATAAAATTGATTTAATCTTAAAACTACATACTAAAAAGACGAAACATCGTGAGGATGGAGCTCAGTGGAGAAACGATCTCATGGATCAACTTCTGTCACCAAGAAGGTTTGAATTTAATATTAAAAAGATGCGAAACCCAAGATATAAATTTGGGATTATTGGACCTGAAAGGCATGTTGTCTCAATGGATACATATATAGGCTCAAATTTAGAAAATCTCTTAAAATTATCAAAAGCAATTGGAGTTAATGAAAATGAGATGATGCAGCTTCCTTTTGTAGCTGGATCCATGTTTTTTGCAAACATAAAAATCTTCGAGCCAATATTAAATCTTGGTCTCAAGGATGATGATTTTGATGCTGAACAAGGTCAGGTTGATGGGACTATTATGCATGCAATTGAAAGACTGTTTACTATCAGCGCTCATGCAGGTGGCTGGGAAATATCATCTACAGAAGCAGCTACAAAAGCTACTATCAATGAAAGTTATGGATTTGCAGAAGCATCAAATTAATCCTTATGAAAATCCTATCAAATCTATTAAATTTTTTCTCTTCAAATCATAAAAAACAAATCTTTATTCATATTGGTCAAGGCAAAACTGGATCAACTGCCATTCAAAATTACTGCGTAAAAAATAGAAAATCTATTAACTTTTATTATCCAAAGACGGGCATTAGAGAATTTGGCCATCATCAATTTTCTGATTTGCATGGCAATAAATTTTTAAAAATGATTAAAGACCTTAAAAAAGAAATCTTGCCTTATAAAAAAATTTTTATTTCTAGTGAAACTTTAATCTACCTTAAGAAGGATTTAGTAAAAATATTTTCAAAGGAACTTAAAAAAGAGGACTATGAGATTAAGATTATTTACTCATTCAGAAATCAAATAGATTCAATAAAAAGCCATTATTTTGAAGAAATATTTCAGGGCAAGCAACAAAGAGGAAGTAATATTAAGAATTATATTGGAACAATCGAAGAATATTTTGAAAATCATGCGAACTCGTTTGACCATCTTGAAAGAATCAAACATTGGGTAGATTTCTTTGGTACAGAAAATTTGATGACTTTTCATTATAACTACAAAGGCCAAAAGGGTAACTTACTCAAAGATTTTTTATCTTTAGTGGACAAGAAAGTTGATATCAAAAGGACTATTAATAAAAGGATTCATCATTCTCTTGATCCAGATTTTGCAAATTTACTTATTTTAATCGATAAACAAAAAATTAAGTTTGAGATCAGAGATAAGATAGCAAGATTACTTAAAGAGGAGAGCTCCGGTAAAAGTAAGATTAAATTATCAAATGAATTATTTAAAATGATTAATAAGAAATATCGATCATCAAATAAAGAGTTCCTCGAAAGATATGTTGAGAGTAAGACTGATATAGCTGAGTATAATAAATTTTTCAAAAATAATAATTTATGACCGTGCGTGATATTATATAAATATGAAATTTAAGAAATTCAATAATCCTGTTGCAGAGCAGTCTCCATGGTATCTTCTTCCACTTGATGATCAGTTGGAATATATCGATTCTTTTGCTCCAGAAGAGCTTAAGGAGAATCTTATCTTTTTTGCGCATAATGGCTTTATGGTTATCAAAAATACCATATCTAATAAAGTTGCTAAAGATGCAATAGATGGATTTAACGATTTAGTGAAGAATAATCCAAAGGCATTTGAAGGAGCTACCGAAATTAATCCAGATAATGAGAGGACTATAGAAACTGGTCTTTATCACCGTATTGGAAATACTCATTTGTCTTCCGAAAGAATTGCAAACGCTTTCATAAAAAACAAGGCATTAAGCTATGTTAATTTTATTTTTCAATCCAAGCCTGCTTTGTATACCTCCCTATATTATCAAAGAGGTTCTGCGCAAGATATTCATAGAGATACACCATACTTTACAACAAGGCCAATGAACTATTATGTTGGTTTTTCAATCTCTCTAGAGCCATCAAATGATGAAAATGGATGTTTAGAAGTTATGAGAGGCGGCCATCTTGTTGATGAAATAGACCTTGATAATGTAATAGATATTCTTAATAAAGACGCAAAAAACCTCTCATCAACCGATGATGATACTTGGTCTACTTATCAAGAAATGATGAAAAAAAGCTGTTTAGATGCTGGTCTCAAAATAGAGCCGCTCCATACAAAAACAGGAGATACTATAATATGGCATCCGCAACTACCTCATGGAGGAAGTGTTGTTAAAAGTGTTTCACCAAGAAATAGTTTAATTACTCATGTTACGCCAGTTGGAATGCCTGTTTATCTTCAAGATGTATTCTTTGATCCATCAAAAGAAGTCTCAGAATATACAGATTGGAAATATGGAGAATTTAAAAATTGTTTTATTAGATATGGTGACAGCATAAACATTAATAACATTAGAAATGTATCTATTCAAGATTTAAATTCCGATGTTTTACAATAAAAATATTTTATAGGAGTACAAATGAGGAAAATTAAAAATGCAGAAAAATTATTACTTGACCTTTTATATAGGCTTGAAGAAGATCCATATTTAGTTTCTTCCGTAACAGAGTTTGTTAAAAATATGGAGTTATTTTCTGACTACGCTGGTGCTGATGTTCTCCCTAAAGACTTTTCTGCTGTTACTTACCTGTTACTTAACCTTGATATTTATGACAAAAATATTGATCCTTGGGGCCATTATCTAAACTCAGGTAAAAAAGAAGGTAGGCAATTTTAAGCTCTTATATAATGAAGAAATTTTTAAATCTATTCTTCTTAATTACTATAGTTCCAGCTTTATCTTTTGCTCAATCATTAGATAAAAGCTTTATAGATGCATTGCCTCAAAACATCAAAGATGATGTGATTTCTCAGATAAATCAAAATATCTCATCTAATCCTGTATCTGAAGCATCTAAAGACTATGAATCATTTGAATCTAACTTAAATATAGGTAATTTTCCAGATGAAGAGCTTGAAAAAGATTTTTCTAACTTAAGACTTTTTGGTCAAGATTTCTTTAGATCATTTCCATCATCATTTATGCCAATAAACGATCCAGCTGCAAATGATAACTACATATTAGATACTGATGACCTAGTACTAATCCAAATACTGGGACCTAACTCAAAAACTATTGAACAAAGAATTGACAGAAGAGGAAGCATATTTATTTCAAATATTGGAGAAATTGTAATATCTGGATTGACTATTTCAGATGCATCAAAACTTCTCAATCAATATTTAAAAGACTCCTTTGTTGAGCAAGAAGCAATAATATCCTTAAAGAAGGTTAGAGATATTCAAGTACTTATCACTGGTGAAGTAAGAATGCCAGGCGTATATACTCTCGGAGGTTATTCAACTATCCTTAATGCAATTTCTTCATCTGGAGGTATTAAGGACTCTGGATCTTTCAGAGAAGTTATTTTAAAAAGACAAGGTGAAATAATACAAAAAATAGATTTATATGATCTATTTATTAATGCTGATACTTCAGACATAAAGTCACTTAGATCTGGAGACTCAATATTAGTGCAACCTTCAAATAATCAAGTTCGTGTTGTTGGAGCAATTAATAGGCCGGCAATTTTTGAATTTAAACAAGGCGAAAAAGTATCGGATCTTATAGGTTATGCTGGGGGGTTTTCTAATGAGTCTGACCAACAAAATTTCCTAGTTTCAAGAAGAGGGGCTAAGGAGAATATTCTGCTTTATTCGAATAAAAGTGGAGACATTGAGCTGCTAAGAAATGATAAGATTTTTGTTCCTTACAGGGAATACAAAGAAGACAATTTATATCTCAGTCCGAATGAAGATTTTGCAACGCATCCAGTTAAAATAAGTGGCGCTGTTAGATTACCAGGTAGGTATTTTATCCAAGAGGGTGAAAAACTTTCTGAGTTAATCACTAAAGCGGGAGGCTACAGACAAGATGCTTATCCATTTGCAGCCTCTCTGATCAATTTAAGGGCAAAGTTACTTGAATCTAATTACAATGAAAAGCTTTATAATGAAGCTATTAAGTCAATAGCTTCATTATCATCTGTAGCAAATAATTTAAATATTTCTTCATTGACTGCTGTTCTTTCTGAATTCAAAAATACTCCTACAAGCGGAAGGGTTGTTGCAGAATTTGATCAAATAAAACTATCTAATGATTTAAATCTAGATACCAGACTCTCTCCAGGAGATGAAATATATGTTCCATACTATAGAGAAAGAATTTTTATTTTTGGTGAGGTCTTGAATCCTGGCACCTTAAAATTTAGTAATAATAAGACATTGAAAGATTATATTAATCTTGCCGGCGGATTCAATAAATATGCAGATTTAGACTCTTTAATTATCGTTCAACCTAATGGAGAATCTTCGAGGGCTAGGTATAAAAGATTTGGTAGTAATAAAGATATGATTTATCCAGGAACTGTAATATATATTCCTCGTGATTTAACTTATATGGAAGGCACTGACTTAGCAAGAACAATAGCACCTATCTTTAGCAGTTTAGCAATATCGCTGGCATCACTAAATTCAATATCAAATAATTAAAATTCAATGATTAAGTTCATTAATCTTTCAGATGAGACACCATATCAGAAATTTAAAGAATTTTATCATGAAGCCCTTAACAAGAATCAATCCTGTATCGAAGCAGTTGCAATAAGCTCATTTAATTCTGAGGCTGATGAAGTTGATTCAAGATTTGTAAATTTAAAGTATATAGCCAAAGATGAGTGGATCTTTTTTTCAAATTATAATTCAGTTAAATCTAGACAGTTTGAGCTTCATCCGCAGATAAGCGCAATGTTTTATTGGAAAGAAATTGATACACAGATTCGAATCAAAGCAAAGATTTTTAAAACATCAAAAGAGTTTTCCAATGAACACTTTGCTTCTAGATCACTTGAAAAGAATGCATTAGCAATTAGCTCAGCCCAGTCCAAGCCTATTAAAAGTTTTAATGATATAAAAACAAAATATCTTTCTGTCTTAAATAATAAAGAGAAATTACAAAAAAGACCTTCATATTGGGGAGGCTATTCATTTAAGCCTTACTCTTTTGAGTTTTGGAAAGGAAATGAATTTAGACTTAATAAAAGATCTTTATATAAAAAAAATAATGATAATTGGGATTATTATCTTTTAGAGCCATAAGCCTTTTGTAATGACAAATTTTAGTTTAAAATCCCATGAAATTATATCCATATATAAAACCTAATGCTAAATGACATTTGAATCAAATAATAAGTTTTCTTTGCTCGATAAATCATCAATGACTTTTTAAATAAATTATTTTGAAAAAGAAGACTCCTCCAATTAATCAAGCAATTAGAGCGGAAAAGATAATGCTTATTGATCAGGATGGAAATAAAGAAGGGATTATTTCCACAAAAGAAGCAATTCAAAAGGCTGAGGCAAGTTCATTAGACCTTGTTCAAGTTACACCAAATGATTCCGAACCAGTTGTTTGTAAAATACTTGACTATGGTAAATATGTATTTGCTAAAAAGAAAAGTACGCAGTCATCAAATACAAAAGCAAAAAAAACCTCTCTTAAGGAGATCAAATTTAGACCTTCAACAGATACTGGTGATTACAACATTAAATTAAAAAAAATAAAAAGCTTTATTCTTTCAGGTGATAAGACTAAAATAAGCGTCCGCTTTAGAGGTAGAGAGATTTTAAACAGTAATTTAGGTTTAGAACTTCTTCAGAGAATAAAAGTGGATTTGGAGGATTATTCGCAAGTTGATCAGGAGCCATCTTTAGAAGGTAGACAATTGCAGATGGTTTTATCTCCAATAAGAAAGAAATAAAAGCTATGGGATACAAACTTAAAAAACATTCAGGTGCTGCGAAGCGTTTCAAGAAGACAAGCTCATCTTTTAAATCTCGAAGCGCCAATAGGAATCATATCCTTTCAAAACAATCTACAAAAAGAAAGAGACATAATAGAGGTCTAAATAAGCTTACTGGTAGTGTTTTAAAAGTTGTTCAGAAACTAACAAGTTAATTAATTATGGCTAGAGTAACAAAATCAAATACCGCAAAGAAAAAGCATAAGAAAGTTTTAAGTGCCACCAAAGGTCATTATGGTGCAAGAAGTAGATTATATAAGACAGCAAAGCAATCAAACATAAAAGCTCTTCAGTATGCCTTTAGGGACAGAAAAAATAGAAAGAGATCTTTTAGAAATCTTTGGATATCAAGAATCAATGCTGCAGCAAGAGAATTTGGAATATCTTATTCGAAACTAATAAACTTACTCCAAAAGAATCAAATTAAAATAAATAGAAAAATCCTTGCAGATATTTCTGTCAACGATAAAAAGGCATTTCAGGAAATAATCAATAAAGCCTCAGGCTAATGTCACCTAAAGAAAATTTATTCATTTCTAGCGTCACAAAAGATGTTGGATCAAAGCATCCTATTGAGGAAATGAAAAATAAACTCATAGATATAATGGAATCATTCGGTTTCAGTTATGAAGAGGGTCCAGAAATTGAAACTGAAGAAAACAATTTTGACATGCTGAATATCAAAAAGAATCATCCTGCTAGACAAATGCATGATACTTTTTATGTTGAAAACAAATCTTTTGTTTTAAGAACACATACCTCGCCAGTTCAAATAAGGAGTATGCTCAAACTTAATCCACCAATTTCTATTGTTTCTGCAGGAAAAGTATATAGAAAAGATGACGATTCAACTCATCTTCCTATGTTCCATCAAGTTGAGGCAATTTGTGTTGATGAGGGAATAAACTTTGCTAATTTAAAGTATCTTATATATGAAATCTGTTCAATATTATTTGGTGCTGACGTTGAAATAAGATTTAGGCCATCGTATTTCCCATTTACTGAGCCATCAGCAGAAGTCGACATTAAATCAGAAAGTGGGAAATGGCTTGAAATTCTTGGATGTGGGATAGTCAACCCAATTGTTTTAGATAACTGTAATATCAATTCTAGAAAGTTCTCTGGTCTAGCTCTTGGAATGGGAGTAGAAAGAATAGCAATGCTTTTAAATAACGTTAATGATATTAGAGATTTTTATAAATCAAATCTTGATTTTCTTGGGCAGAATAAATGAAGGTTCACTACCAACATCTCCTAGAGTTCCTAAAAAAAACTCCTTCTAAGACTGAATTATCAGAAACACTTTTTCAGCTTGGGCATGAAAATGAAATTGAAGGTGAGATTTTTGATCTTGAACTTACTCCTAATAGAGGTGACTGTCTCAGTTTATTAGGGCTTGCAAGAGACTTGGATTTCTTTTTTGAATACAAAGATAATCTTAAAATTCATGATGGTCAGCTAAAAAAGTTCGATTTTGATTTTATTAATCATGAGCCTGACGCTTGTCCAGAAATAAACTTCTTATATTTAGAGATAGAAAATGAAGTGGATTCATACAAAGATTACCTTCAGTCATATTTTCAAGATCTAGGAAATAAAAGTGTAAATTTTTTTACAGATATTTCAAACTATATCTCCTATGAGCTTGGACAACCATCTCATTGTTATGATTTTCTATCCATGCAAGGTACTTTAGAACTAAAAAAGATAGAACAAAAAAAAGATTTTATTACTTTGCAAGGTGAGAAAATTGCAATTGATGAAGGTGACTTGGTTTTCTCAATCAATGATGAAGTTGTTAATTTAGCTGGTGTAATGGGAGGAAAAAGTACCCAATGCAACAAAAAAACAACTAAGGTTTTATTAGAATGTGCTCACTTTAGACCTGATGAAATTAATGGAAAAAGCATAAAGTATGGTTTAAATTCTGATGCATCTCATAAATTTGAGAGATTTGTTGATCCTGATCTTCAAGACTTAGCAATAAAGAGGTTTGTAAATATTGTAGAAGATCATGTAGACATTAAGGAAATTAAACTTTACAAAAATTCTAGTAACAGGTATCCAGAGAGAGTAATAGACCTCAACTTCACTGAAATAAATAGCATTCTAGGTACAAGTATAGATGATAAAAAGATTATACAAATTCTCAACAGCCTATCTTTTGAGATTATGGACAACAGAGCGAAAATTCCAACATTTAGAAATGACATCTTCAATGCAAATGATATTGCTGAAGAGATAGCCAGGATGGTTGGATACGACAACATTTTGTCTAAAAAGATTGACTTACCAAAGATTAAAAAAGACATTTCACTTTCAAACTACATTCGAAATTTCCTAACCAAAAAAGGTTTTACAGAAGTAATTAATTTTCAGTTTTCAAATAAAGGTGAAAATGAGAGCATATTTATTGATAATCCTCTTGATCAAAATAAAAATAAAATAAGGACTTCACTTCAAGATTCCCTCCTTGAAAACTTACTTTTTAATGAGAGAAGGCAAAAAAGCTCCATAAAATTATTTGAGATTTCAGATATATACTCAAAAAATCCAAGTGGAGGTATACAATTTAAAAAATTTATAGGTTTAATTGCTTCAGGACGGGTAGCAGATAACTACAAGGATTTTTCAAGAAAAGTAGATAAACTATTTGTAAATTCAGTTTTTAAAGATTTAAGAGTTGATTTATCTAAATATTTATCGACCATTGATAGACAATTACTTGATACCAAAAGAAAACAGGCGATAGTATTTTTAGAAATACCTATTGAAAAATTTGATGGTATTGTTAATGATGAAGATATTGAGCAATCTGAAGAAAATGCTGATTTCTTCAGATATCAAGAAATCTCTGACTACCCATCATCTGCAAGGGATTTTTCATTTATGGTAAGTAATCTTGACACGATAGACAAAATATCGAAAAAGATCTTTGATTTTGATTCGAAGATACTAAAAGATGCATTTTTATTTGATCTTTATGAAAATGCTGCAAAACACCAAGTTAAAGCAGCTTTTAGATTTATTTTTCAAGATTTTTCAAAAACTCTTACTGACGATGAAATAAATCGAGAATTAGAACCATTATTAAGTGAGATTCTTAAGCTTAAGAATGTATCTATTCCTGGATACAAAAATGATATCCTCCAGTAAATATATAAAAATATTCTTTCTCACAGCAATATTTATTTCTGAGGAATCATATGTTGACGATTTTAAAAATAATATATACAACAATCATGGCTCAATTGGACTTGTTAACATGCCTTCTGCTAGATTTTATGACGAAAGTTCATTTGGAATCACGGTTTATGATGGAACCCCCGATCAAAAAGTTACTCTAACAGCATCTCCTTTTGACTGGTTAGAAGCCTCTTTTTTCTATACAAATATTCAGGGACTAGCTTATCCTGGATATGAATATCAAGATTACAAAGATAAAGGCTTTAATGTAAAAGTTAGACTTAAAGAGCAAGGAGTGCTCCCAGCGGTTGCATTTGGTGTAAATGATTTAGCTGGCACAGGTTTCTATAGTGGAGAGTATATTGTTAGTTCATATGAGCTGAACAATATTGATTTCCACCTTGGCTTGGGTTGGGGAACGCTTAATGGAAAGAATGATTTTAAGAATCCATTGTCTCTATTAGATGAAAGATTCAAGAACAGGCCTACTGAGTTTGAGGATCAAGGCGGCCAGTTTCAGCCATCAAGATATTATTCAGATGAAAATGTTTCTGCTTTTTTTGGATTTTCTTATATTTTAAATGACAGAACCCTATTTAAGCTTGAGAGAGATACCACCTCAACAGATTCTAAAATAGACTATCAGCTGGCTGAAAGTGACTTTAGTTATGGCTTGGAGTATAGAGTAAATAAAAATTTTAGTATTGGGCTATTTAATGAAAGAAATAGTTTTTATTCCCTAAAATTCATATATAAGCAAAATCCAAATCAAGAGATTGCTAGATATAAATATAAATCCCCAAAAATTAAGGAACGCGCATCGAATTATGAGCAATTCATAGCTAACTTAAATAATAACGGTATTGGTGTGAATAAAGTTATTAAAAATGGCAATGTTCTTGGTGTTGATGTTACTCAATTCACCCATCCAAATGTAAACGTAATTAATGAGATAATCGGCAAAGCCAAATCTAATAGTAATCTAACTGAAGAAGTTTTGGTGAATTACAAGATTGTCGATTTAGATGTAATTGAAAACTATGATAATTTTTTTGAGGAAGAAAGCGAGCAAATCTATGTAAGAGATAGAAAAAAAACTTTTAACACCACTACAAAATTAAACTTTAGACCCTTTTTGGCCGCAAGAGAGGGTTTTTTTAAGGGTGCAATTCTCCTAGAAAATGACTCTGAGTATATTTTTGCTGATAATTTAATTTTCTCTTCAAACTTAAAGTACTCCATATGGGATAACTTTCAAGACCTTACAATACCTCCAAGAGACACATATCCAGCTCAAGTGCGATCAGATATTAAAGAATACTTAAGAGGCTTTAATGATGGAATAGTCATCGGAAGAGCTCAAATTGATTTCTTTAAAAGTTTAGGAAAAGAACATCATATAATGTTCTCATCGGGAATATTTGAAGAAATGTTCAATGGTTACGGCTTTGAGTACCTTTATTTTCCAGATAAAAGGAATTTTGCAATAGGACTAGAGGTATTTGATGTATATAAGCGCGATTATAAGCTTCAGTTCGGCAC
>MDTB01046755.1_pt1 | contig 19896 bp, 14 predicted proteins | sample 811161 | NCBI WGS metagenome assembly MDTB01 (sample SAMN05326650, study PRJNA326480) | marine metagenome | isolation source: seawater | place: Mediterranean Sea | collected 2009 | reverse complement strand
GATAAAGATGGAGTATAAATAAAATTATCTTTAATAAAAAAAATGTTTTTTGTAGCCCCTTCTTTAATAATATTTTTATGATTATAGAAAATTGGCTCATATACTGAATGTTTTTCTGCTTCCTTGAGAGCCTGAATATTTCCTGCATATGAAAGCATTTTTAAAATATTAACTCCTTTCCGCTGATTATACTTTTCAGAAGGAAGTAGCATTATTTCAACTGGAAGGTTTGGAAATTCAGGAAGATCCTTAATTAATATATATAAATTTGATTGAGTTGACTTTCTAAAATCTAATGCCTCTAAACTTCCCCTAGAAACTATAATTCTTGCTATCCCTTTTTTAAAATGATTTTTTTTAATTGCTTGAAATATAATTTTTTCTATTTCATATCGATTGTACTTGAAATCATATCTTAACTGCCTAATACCAGAAAGCAATCTATCTAGATGTCTATCAAGAAATGCTATATGGTTTTCTTCAAAACGAATTGTTTCGAATAAACCATCACCTAAAATAAATGCAGAGTCATTTATAGGGACAACAGCCTCATCTTGATTTACCCATGCTCCATTTATGTACGCTATCATTTTTCTATAAAGTTAAGTAATATCTTTGATTTTTGATATGCCTCATCATATTCTTCTTTTGCATTAGAATCCCAAACAATTCCACCCCCAACAGGATATATACCCTTTGAATTTTCAACAAAGAGAGTTCTTATTGCAATACTAAAATCCATTTCTCCATTTGAACTTACCTTACCAATAGCTCCTGTATAAATACCTCTTCCATAATTCTCCAAAGTATCAATAATCTTCATAGATATTTCTTTAGGTGCCCCTGTAATTGATCCTCCAGGAAACATCGCTTTAATAATTTCATTCTCCTTAATATTCTTTGCTAGTTTACCTCTAACTTCAGAAACCATTTGATGAACTGTTTCAAATGACTCAATAGAAAATAAATTGTTTACCTCGACACTCCCAAGCTCTGATATCTTTCCAATATCGTTCCTTAAAAGATCAACGATCATAATATGTTCTGCTCTGTCCTTATCACTATGTTTAAGATCCTCAATTTGCTCTCTATCTTCATTTTCATTCTCGAACCTTGGGCGAGTTCCTTTCATTGGATATGAGCTTATAAAACCTTGATGTGTTTTAAAAAATCTCTCTGGAGAAAAACTAACAATACAGGCATCTCCTAAATTTATAAAACAACCATAGTGTGGCCTGATATCTTGTCTTACACCTAGAAAAAAAGAAAGAGGATCCTCATTTATTTTGAACTCCATTTTCTCCGTGTAATTAATTTGATACGCATCTCCATTAAGTAGATGTTCCTTGATTTTATGAATCTTTTGTTGATACTTACTTAATTTTGGAAGATTTCTTATCAACTCCAGCTTCTTACTTCTTCCATGTCTTTGAGTTTTTATATTTGTCTTATACTCAACAACATTATCAGGCATAACAAACCATATATCAGGCTGATTTGTCGAAATATTTTTAAAATTAATATGTTTAAACAAATGTTGTTTGAAATCATATGAAAAAAAACCAAAAGCAGATAGATCTTTACATGATTTTTTTTTCCAATCATCTATACAATTTTGCCACAAAGTCAAAGGGTCGCCAATTATTTTTTCACCATTGATCAAGACCTCATTATTCTGATATATAAATTGATTTTTATAGCCCCATACAGCGTAGGACTTTGAACTTGAATCCCAATGATCAACTAAAATATCAGGTCTACCATATTCTTTAACTAACTGATCAAGATTTTTCATTTTTTTGAAGATATTTTGCCAAACGACGTATAACTAATTTTTCTGTTAGATGGAAAAGAATATGAAAATACTTTATATTTTTTTATAAATCTATTAAGTCCAATTTTTTCAACCTCTTCAATATTTATTTTATATGATTTCCCATCAACCCGCTTATTAATAGTTGGAATTGAAGGCGGAGACCAACCTAAATGCTCTGCAAAAAGTTTAAAGTAATTTAATATAACATCCTCATCCCAATCAGGATTGACAATAATCTGACGACTTCTGAGTTTCAAAAAATTACTTTTCATCTTTCCATAGTTAAAGGATGGGTTTATTTGACTAATTATAGGAAATAACCTCATATCAACAGCCTGATCAAACTTTCTTGTAGATACTTCATCAATAAACATGCTCCAGTCGTAGCCTTGTAATAATTCCATCCAAGACTTTACATTGGTATTAAACTTTTGAATCTTAAGCCAAACGTCATCGGCTTGAAGAATTAAAAGCCTACCTAAAAAGCTACTATCTATCTTTATGTTGTGCAGCCAAAGAAAAAATAAAATTGTTGAAAATGGATACTTCTTTCGAAAGTCATTAATTGTTAATTGCCTCATTGTATTTAAATTGCAGGAACTTTCAAATCCTTTTGGTACCCTGCCTTTAGTCATTGAAACAATATGCCCTCCTACTGACTTCCCTGTTTCTGGAAGGATATTTAGATCAACCCAAACCAAATCTTTTTTATTCTTAATCGCTTTATTAGAAAGCCAAAGACTCTTCAAATCGTAGAAACCCTCTAAACTCCATCCAAAGTAATGGTGCAAAAAAGATGCGCAAATCAAGCCTTCATAGTTTGATGAAACAATGAATAATTGATTCTTGCTTTTGAGAAAAGGATAATTTTTTAAGATGTTTTTTTGTTTGAATTCCATACCAAAGATTAATTAATTTATCAAAAGGATCACATAACTATTTACTGTGCATCCAATTAAGGCCAATTTTATAAATAAAAAATAGGAATTCTATGAATAGCATGCTTAGGTATATGTCTACACTATATTTGTGCTCTACCTTGTTTGCGTTTGTTGGGTTTGGACTGAATGTTGGTTCAGACTCATATTCCATTGCAGGTGATTCAGAAAGTTGGAATGTTGATGGTGGAACAAATGCTGTATCTCTTGTAAGAACCGACATGGAATCTCCTGTTTATTTGGGAGGCTATATATATCTGGATTTTTTGCCAGTTGTAGATATCGAAGCTGGGTTTGGTTTTGCTGGAAACAGTTATGATTATACATACACAACGCCAGGAATTGGTGGAAATGCTTCGGAAACAGAAACCTATAAATTACCATGGGTAAGAGGCAACTCATATTTAACTATCCAAAAGCCCATGTTTCAGATCCCAATGATTAAGCTATACGTAGGTGGAGGGTTGAATATGTCTTATAGCATGCCTATTGTTGATAAAAGCTTTATAACCTCTATCTTATCCACTGATCTAGACAATTCGAGTGGGCTAGATCCCAACACTATAATGGAAATGACAGCAGAATCAACGGGAATTCATTTAGAGGCAGGGGCAAGATTCAAGCCTATACTTATCCCTTTTTCAATCAACGCAAAGGTAAGATATAATATTGTACGTGATATTATACCTGATAAATCTGGCTTCTTAACCATAACGTTTGGTGCTGGCTTTGCCCTTTAAAACAATAAAACAAATTTTTACTGCAAAATTAAACCAAGGAGTATTCGTACAATGAAAAAAACAATCACTCAATTGCTATCACTGGTAGCATTTACTTTATTTATTCAACCTGTACTAGCAAATGCAGTGCCTGAAGATGTTAACGCTACAGGAGGTGAAGGAAATATCACGCTTACCTGGACAGCCCCGACTCAACAGGTATACATTGCTGGCTGCACAAACCCCGAAGCAACAAACTTCAATCCAAACGCGGACTCTGATGATGGATCATGTGAACTGCCTGAGGTAGTAACCGTTACAGATAGTTCTGGATCTGAGGTTGAAGTAGAGGCGGTTGAAGGATGTACAAACAGCGATGCTGAGAACTACAATTCAAATGCCAATGTTGATGATGGATCATGTGAATTTGGTTCAGAAGAAGAAGTTACAACAATCTCTGGATGCACTGATTCATTCGCACTGAACTATGATGTGTATGCAACTACAGATGATGGATCATGTGAATTTGCTCAGGCAGGTGCCGTTGATGATGAAACAGGTGAAACATTTGTTTTAGGATGTACCGATCCAAATGCTAGCAATTATATAGCAGGAGCAAACGTCGATGATGCAACATGTGAATACTCAAATGATTTTATTGAAGAGCAAGGCTGCGTTGTAAAAGACTGCTGGGGAAACTGTGCTGAGGGTTATGAGCAATGGCAAGGTGATGGCGTATGCGATGACGGACAATATGGGGTTAACTTCTTATGTCCTGAGTGGAACTTTGATAATGGCGACTGTATTCCAGATGCAAACGACTGCAATTCTGATATGTCTGGAGATGGATACTGCGACCATGTAAACAACAACCCTGCATGTGAATTTGATGGTGGCGACTGCTGCGCATCAAGCTGCAGCGATGGTGAATTTACTTGTAGCGATTGGGTTTGTTCTTTTGATGCCTGCCACGATCCAGCTGCGAATAACAATTCTTGCTTCCAGACAGAAGGGGGTCCTGATTTAAGCGATCAAGAAATTGGTTGCTCTACCCCAGATGGAATGGCTGGATTTAAAGATTGTAATGATATGTGCGTTGATGCCTCTTATCTGGGATGGGTTGGTGATGCAGTGTGTGACGATGGTGAATACGGAATTAATTTTGACTGTGCTGAATGGAATTTTGATGGCTGTGACTGCCCAAACAGTAGCGATCAGTGTGCCGATGCAGAAGGTGGAGATGACCCTGCAGATGATTTTGGTGGAGGAAATCCTGACCAAATTGGTGCTGGACTGTTTATGTTTGACTACTCACTTGAGGGTGGAAGCGGCCCAATGCCTCTTGAAGTTGGAAACAGGTGGACCTATGACCAATTTGGGCCAGGTGAAGGGGGAGTGTTTGAACTTGAAATTACAGAGGTAAATGCTGCTGGCGATGTCTGGACAATGACAGCTGGACCAGTTGATATGTATGAAGATGAAACCCTGAGCATGAACGGAAACAATGCCATGTGGATTGAGGACAATGGAGATGGAACATGGGATGTTAACTACGACTTTGAATCAGCAGTAAGCGGTTTCCAATTTGATCTTGTTTTTGAAAACTCAATAGATTGCATGCAGAGCTTTACTCAAGAAGAGTGTGAATCATACGGAGGTACATGGAACGCTGATGTTGATGAAATTGTGCCTGGCATTGAGACCCAGTCAACAGATGGGTTTTCTCTTTACAATGGTTCATTGGCCTGCACAACTGCGTTAAATGAAATTAGTGACTTTACTGATGGAGATGCTCCAATGGCAGCTGGATTTATGATTAGCAATAGCTGCCCTCATAACTTTCCGTCTGATCCGGCTCAGATGTATCATGACTGCAGGTTGATTGGCTTTTCTCTATCTGGATCAACTATTGAATCTGGAACAGGGACCTTTGCAACGCTTGAATCTGATGATCAACCATTTCTTTCAATGCCTATCGTTTCAGGTAGTGATGGAACTGCAATTGATATAACTATTCTTTACCCAGATGACATGGCAGATGATGATATGGATGGTGACATGGATGATGACATGGATGATGACATGGATGACGGTGAGGGCGGTGAATTAAACTACCTTAGAATAGCTGATAGTCAGATTGGCCCTCCAGATGGAACCCAAGCCACTGTTTCCTTTGTTCAAATGGCTGGTGCCGATGAAAACTTTTTTAATATGATTCCTGTTGAGCCAGGCATTGGGATGGCATTCCCAACAAGCTGGTTTGATGGAGAAAATTACTATGCACATATAGCAGATGAGTTCCAAGAGTCCTTTTACTTCTGGAACCCCGAAACTGATGAAGAATCCGAGGTTGAGGCAATGGTATGGGTGGTAGATGTATTTTCAAATACAGAGAATGGCCCTAAACTTGTTCAGTCAAGAGTATTTGCTGATAACATTGGACTTGTTGGCTGGTTTGAAGTGCTTGAGTTCGATCCCTGCCCTGCCCAAGATTGCTTTGGAAACTGCCTTACTCCGCAAGATCTTGATACCTGGGTAGCTGACTGGCAGGGAGATGGTTTCTGCGATCAAAGCCTTGACTGTGATCAGTATAATTTTGATGGAGGTGACTGCACCTTTGATGCAAACTCATGCGGCGCAAATGAGGTACTTGGATGCAACAGCGAAGGTTGCTTCCCTGCAAACTGGGTAGGAGATGACATTTGTGATCCACCACTAAATTGTGATGCATTTCAAGGTGATGGAGGTGACTGCGAATTCAGCGGCCCTGCTATGCCCTTCAACCAAGTTACTTTTGAACTTGACAGAGATGCTTCAACAATTGAGGGAGTAGGCTACTTGCCTCTAACCGTTGGAAATACTTGGATTTATAAAGATGCATATTCAATGGACATGAGTGACCATGACATGGACCACGATGACATGTATGATGATATGGACGATGACGATGATGGCCCTCCCGCATGTATTATGGACTGCCCCAATTTGGATATAATTGAATCGGTAAATCAAGGTGGCAATGTAGATGGCAATGAAGCATGTACTGTTATAGTTGGTTGGGCTACAGATCCATGTGTTGATGACTGCCCAGATGATGGAGACGCCTGGGAATTCTTAGATGAAACTATTCCAGAATGTGAAACCTGCTTGGCAGCGGATACATGCAATGAACTACTTTACGAAGAAGATGGTGATGACATGGGTGATAGCGATGGCGGCCCTCCTGCTTGCTTAGATAGTTGCACCGGAAACGATGCTGTCTCTACTTGTGATTTTGAGAGTGATCAAAATTGTTTTACAGTTTACTGTGATTGGGTAACAACAAATTATAGTGATGAAGGTGAAAGCTGCTGGGATGGCTGTGAAGATAATTACAACCCAGAGTTTGATGGTTCACTAGCAGATTGTGGTCTTGATGATGGAAGTCTGTCATTGAACAAGGCCTCGCAGCAGGCATGGGAAACTATTAGCTCGCAACTTGAGCACTCTCTGCAAGCTTTAAATATTAATACCAACCTATCGTTGCCATTTGGCTCGCAGCATAGCAGCATGTCCCTAGCTCGTACTCCAATAGACTGCTACAGCGCCTCTGATGAAAGTGGTTGCACAGCCATGTTTGGATGTGTATGGGAAACTGAAGAAGGCTGCTACTATGACGGATGCGAAGCCTATGACGATGATCAGTCTACATGTGAAACCCAAGCAGGCAATGGCTGTGAATGGATGGTTGATGAGGATGACGATGGTGATGGATCTGGCGATTGTGAATTTAACTTCACAGGATGTGAAGGCCTCACTCAAGATGTATGCTATCTTACCATGGCCGCATCTGATGGGCCATCGGATACATGTGCCTGGGTTGATGGCGCCTGTACTAGCCTTGTAGATGACGTGTGCTACCCCGCTGCTGCAGGAGAATGTCCTGACAGCTGTTTGGATATTTCCTTTATGATAGAAGGTGACTACTGTGAAGATGAAAATGGAAATGATGTAGACTGTGAAGATTTAGACAATGAAGATGGAGATGATTCTGATTGGGGTGGATGTATAGATGAAACCTTACTCGGAGCCGCCTTTGATCTTGGATGTTCAGAGCTGTCGATGGATGACTGCATGATGTCTATGGACATGGAAGGTGATGATCCTGGTTGCATATGGACTGGAAGCCAATGCCAGAGCAGCATGTTTACAATGCTTACTAGCGAGTGCATGATGCTAAGCGGTGAGGACTGCATGGCCAACCCTGACTGTGTTGATATGGATTCCCTCATGGGTGATATGATGGGCGGCATGTTTATGCAGGATGATGAGGCAGTACATGATGAGGCAGTACATGCAGACATCAACTGTGATGACTTTAACAGGGAAGATTGCGATTGGCATGCAGATGATTGCCACTGGATGGACATGGGAGATGATTCGAGCTTCTGCATGGCAAACCATGATATGGATGGCATGGATGGAGATAGCCACAGCGATATGGATGATTATGATGACGATGATGGTGGTATGGGTGGATGCATGGACAAGAGCATCGTTGTTGCCATGTACGATTCAATGTGCCCTGCTACCACTGAGTCGGATTGTGGAGTAGACCTTTTAAATATGGACCAAGAGTACATGGATGAAAATGACATGATGGGCATGTTCTGCACATGGGACGAAGACGACTCCGACTGTGAGAGTCTTATATCTGTAATGGTTAACAGCACATGCTCTGAAGGCAACGAAAGCGACTGCTCCTCTCAAGAAGGTAACTGTGTTTGGGGAACTCCCGATGATGCGATGATGGCTATTATGATCGACTTGTTTTCACCAATATGTGAGGCGTCTTCAACCGAAGAAGAGTGTTCCGAAACTAAAATGGGATGCATTTGGGATGGCAGTGCATGCTCACTTGATATAGAGGCAATGGAGATGGATGAAGAGGAATCAGTAGAGGAATCAGTGGATTCGGAAGAATGGGAAGGTGGTGATGATATGGACGATGAAGGCGATGATATGGATGACATGGAAGATGAAATGTCTGAGCCTGAGTGCCTAGAAACTGCTGGTTATGAGTTCTTCGTTGGAATGATGTTAGCGATGTTAGGCAGCATGGAAGATGATGAGTGGACAGACAATGATAATTGGGATGAAGATAATAGTGTAAACGACCCAATTTCTGAGCCAGATTGGTTTGATGATCTTCCTAAACCACAAATTGAGATAAAGGTAATTGGTGAAGGTGATATGGATGATTTTAAAGTATCTCTATTAAAGCATTCAGTTAAGGCGCCAATGTTTGATTTTTCCAATCCAGATGCACTAGGGTTTGAGGAACAAACCATGGCAACATATACACTTGTTTCTACAGATGAATCCTACCTTCTTGACCTTGGCTACTACGATCCTATGGGCCAAGAGGTGAACGAAGAAGATTTTGTAAATTGGGCTTGGGACATGAACGATGAACCGCAAGTTATAATGACCCTAAACGCTCAAGCAGGAGATGAGTTCCAATGGCAAGAGTACACTGGAACAGTATCTCTAATTTCTGTTGATGCCGGAGATGATTACGTTAAGGTTGACTACATTTCAGATAGCGGAAATAGTTTCTTTAGAAGCTTTGAGGATGGCGTTGGGATGACAGCCTTTAGCACCTTCCCTGGCCAACCAGGAGTTGACAGCATTGGTGGCGGTGGGCCTGGCGGTGAGGACTTTGACTGCAACGGCAACCCATTCCCTCTTGACTTTGTTGGAGATGGCTACTGCGATGATGGAATGTTTGGCGGTGCAAATCTTGACTGTGAAGACTGGGGCTTTGATGGCGGAGACTGTGGCGAGACCGCGCTCGATGATGGCCAATGCCTAACAGATTGGGGTGAGATTGGAGTTGTTGACTGCAACGGCCTTTGTGGACCAAGCTACTGGATAGGAGATGGATACTGCGATGACATTTTTGATTGTCAAGAGACTGGTTTTGATGGTGGAGACTGCTCAAGTGAAATACAATCAGTTCAAATCAGTGAAAGAGCACATCATATGAAGTCAAAGTATCAGTACTACTACAAACAATCTGTCATGGACATGGTTAACAGTAGACATACACATATGGATGTGGTGATGGGGCTTAATCAATCCATCACTCAGGGAATACAAACCTCTGAACCGGTGATGGCTAGCTTGAGACTTCAGTTTAATCCAAATGGAAGAATTTTCCCATCTTCAAAAACGCAATTTGGAGCAATGATTTTAAGTAATCAAAATACCATTGCCTATCAACGTTCTACTTTGTCGGATCCAAACAAGTACAACATCTACAAAAATGATGAACTTCTTGGCCAGGTTAACAGCGATGTTACAACGTATGAAGATACCGCTGTGGCTTCAGGTGTAGAGTACTGCTACAAGGTATCTGCAGTTTACAGCGATGGAGAGTCTCCAAAGTCTGGAGCTTCATGCGCAACGCCAACTACAAGTGGTTCAGTTGTGGGTTGTATGACTGATGGGGCTGTTAACTTTGATGCCAATGCAACCGAAGCTTGTAGCGACTGCTGCATACTTGCTAGTGATTCTTACTTTGCTGGTAAAGTAGTTTGGGATACTAGCGGCAATCCAAGCAATCCAATGAATATATACGTAACATCTGCAACCATTAGCGATGCGAATATGGAAGCAGGAGATGAAATTGCTGTTTATGATGGTAACAACTGTGTTGGGTATGTAATGTTAGATGGAGAAATTACTCAGTATGCATCAATCGTAGCATCTGCAGATGATGGCGATGGTAATGGATTTAGTAGTGGAAAAGCAATTTCCTTTAAATTCTACGATGCAAGTGAGTCTGATCCATCACTGGCCTTGAAGGATGATGTAGTTGCAAGCTACACAAGCGGAGAGAATACATTCTCAGAACAAGGAACCTCAGTAGTAACTCTATCATCAGGTGCTACTCAAGTTTCTCAAAGCATTGAACTATCAAAGGGTTGGAACATTTTCTCATCCTATGTAACCCCGTCAACACCAACGATGGCAGCTGTTTTAAATGACCTTGTGGGTGATGCATCGCTTGTAAAGATGCAAGATGAGTCTGGAAACGCAGTGGTTGAAGCTCCAGGAGTTGGATGGATTTATGGAGTTGATGAGATTGAGCTATCAGAAGGTTATTATATAAAAGTTGGGTCAGCTTCAACACTGAATGTATCTGGTTCAGTAAGTGCAGCACCTACTCAAAGAATAACCCTTAACAAAGGTTGGAATATCATGGGCTATCCATTTGCAGATAATCAATCCGCTGCAACACTTCTTCAGTCTAGCATTGAAAGTGGAGCTATAGAAAAAGTTCAAGATGAAAGTGGGAATTCAATGGAGATGATTTTAATTATCGATGATACATTTGTAGATAATATAGGAAACCTAAGTTCAGGGGAAGGTTACTATGTTAAAGTATCTACAGATGGTGGCCTTCAGATTGATGTATCAGCTCCAGATTCTGGTAGTCGTACTACGCAGGATATAGTTGAAGCTGAAGAAGCTCCAATACACTTTGAAAGAGCTCATACAGGTAATCCATTTATGCCAATGAACATTTATCTATCTTCAATAAGCTTTGCAGGTAAAGAAATAGGTAAAGGAATGGAGCTTGGAGTTTTTGATGGTGATGTGTGCGTAGGAAGTGTTGCAATTGATGATAGGCAAGAGCCTTACTACAGCATCGTTGCTTCTAAAGATGATCCTACAACACTTGAAATTGATGGATACGCATCAAACAACAAGGTGTCGTTTAGACTTTGGGATGGAAATAAAGAATATACTTTAAACAGTAGCAATCAAATTGGATTTGAGGCTCAAGGTACTGCAGTGGTTGCACTGTCAGGCTCAGTTACCCCATCTGATTTTGCAATTGTTTCTGCATATCCTAATCCATTTAACCCAAGTACAACGATTGAGTTTAGCTTACCTGATGAAGCTTTGGTAGATGTATCAATCTTCGATATTAGAGGAAGAATGATATCTAGCCTAGTTAGTAATGAGCTAAAGGCTTCGGGAACTCATAGCGTTAAATGGGATGCAAGTGGAAACTCAAGCGGAATCTACATTGTTAAGATAGATTCTGAAGGCAACAGTGCTACACAAAGATTATTATTAATTAAGTAAAAAATTAAGGAGTAAAAAATGAATTCAATTAACAAATTAATTAGGACGTTTTTTCTAACTGGATTGGTACTAATCTTTTCAACCAGCTGCGGTGAAGAAGAAACTGTTACAGGTGTTGATGGCGATGGAACGGATACTGTTATTCCTGAAATCAGCCTGGATGATGTAACATGTGCAACAACTGTATCATCACCAACAGCTGTATTTGGCAGTGAAAATCCATACAAGCCAATGAACATATACGTCTATGAAGCAAAGGTTACTGTTTCAGATATTTCATTTGACTTTCCTTCTGGTTCAGTTGTAGCTGTATATGATGGATCTACCTGCGTAGGGACATTCACTCTTACAGATGAGATTGGATCAGCTCCAATTTCAATTACTGCTGGCGCTGATGATGGATCTAGCAATGGATTTACAGATGGAAACGATATAACGTTTAAAATATGGTATAACGACTGTGAGTTTGATGCTACAGCAACATTCCTAGATTCAGACTCAAATGCTACTGAAGCTGTTTCTTTTAGTCAACAAGGAACTGCTTTTGTAAATCTTTCTATTACTCAGTAGTAGTTAAATTAGTAAAAAATAGAATAAAGGCTTCATGTTTCCATGGAGCCTTTATTTTTTTGAAAAGTAGTTTGTATACTCAATAAGTTTACTTCTGATTCCTTCCTCAGTCATTGAATGTCCAGCATTCTGAACTACATGAAATTTTGCTTCAGGCCACTTTCTATGAAGATCCCAAGCTGATATCATTGGACAAACAACATCATAACGTCCTTGAATTATAACAGCTGGAATATGCCTGATTTTATCTATCTGATCCAGCAGCCATCCATCATACTCAAAAAAACCTTTATTGATAAAATAGTGACACTCAATTCTTGCAAAAGCATCAGCAACATTGTCTTTTTCAAAGTGATGAAGTGATTTTTCATTTAAATACAGCTTGCTTGTACTTGCCTCCCATATTGACCATGCCTTTGCTGCCTTTAAACGAACATTCATATCTTTGCTGGTTAGATGTCTGTAGTATGCAGATACCATGTCACCTCTCTCACTTGCATCTATAGGCTCTACATACTTTTCCCATGCATCTGGATATATGTAGCTACAGCCTTCTTGGTAGAACCATCTAATTTCTTTTTCACGAAGCATAAATATTCCTCTTAGTATCAGTGCCTCACATCTTTCAGGATGCATTATGGAGTATGATAAAGATAAGGTTGACCCCCAACTACCACCAAATACTGTCCACCTATCAATTTGCAGACATTTTCTAATCTTTTCGATATCACTGACCAATTCCCACGTTGTATTTTCTTCTAGCTCTGCATGAGGCAGACTCTTTCCACACCCCCTTTGGTCAAAAATAATTATTCTCCATATATCTGGATCAAAGTACTGCCTATAAACCGGCTCAATACCACCTCCTGGTCCTCCATGTAAAAATACAACAGGCTTTCCATTTGGATTTCCCGACTCCTCAACATGAAGTGTATGTAGATCTGATACTTTTAAATTAAATGTATTGTAAGGTTCAATTTCAGGGTATAGTTGATTCAAAATTTTTTCTCCTAATAGAGTCTTTTCTTGCAGACCCTGTTTATAAATGATTTATTTGCATGGTACTTGTTAAGATTTGAAGCAAACTGAATAATCATATCTTTCTGATACTCAGGAAAATTTCCTGAAATATGAGGTGAAAGCATTACGTTGTTTAAACTAAACAATTTACTGTCTTGATCAAGAGGTTCTTTTTTAAAGACATCAAGAAATGCTCCACCAATCATATTAGAAGATAAAGCCTTGATTAATTCTTCTTCTTTTATAATTTGACCTCTAGCTATATTAATAATAATTGAACTGTTTTTCATTTTTCCAAATTCAGCAAGTCCAATCATACCCTTTGTTAAATGAGTTAATGGACAAGCAACAACAATAAAATCGGACTCTTTATACAAATATTCTATTTCTGAAGTAGGAATTAACTCCAAACTACCTCTTCTCTCATTTTTTTTTTGTAGTCGTCTAGTTGCTATAATTTTCATACCAAAGGACTTAGCTCTTTTTACAATAGCCTTTCCTATTTTGCCATAGCCAATAACGCCAATTGTCTTACCAGATAGTTGAACCATTTCTTTTGCGAGAACCCACTGATTCCACTCTCTCTTTTGCATAAAACTTCTACACCCATCAAACCTTTTTGAGAAATATAGCATCGCTCCAAATACAAACTCTGATACTGGGGTTGCATGTATTCCCTTTGCATTGGTTACTACAATTTTACTTTTTAATAGTTCATCATGTAAACTATTGAAAATTCCAGCTGCCCCAAAATGAATCCAATTTAAATTATCTATTTTATAATCAAAAATATTCTTACTAAGACTATAGCATACTAAAATGTTTAGATCGCTGCAAAGTTTATACAATGACTTTTCATTCTTAATATGAATAAAGTTATATGAACCATCATGATCAATTTGATCTTCCAAGACTTTTAAGAGATCTCTAAACTTTTTTTCGTTTTTAGTTATTTGAAGCCCAATATTCATTTATATAATATAGTCTTTTAGTTTCGTAAATAATTCGAATGTCGCACTTACATCTCTAGAAACATATTCTTCTATTGCCTTAATATCACCCCGCTCAAATGCACTTGCAACAGAGTTTCCTTCAACCTCACCACCTTTTGGAGATTCAATTCCATAAAATTCACAAGCTAAAGCAAGCTTTGGAGCATTGTACTTATCCCAACTACATAAAAACATCATCAGATCAACATGATTTTGAAAACTAAATCTTCTTAAGTTTAAAAAAGATTTATTTGTAATTTTTATATTAAAGGATGTAGCTCTAATCATTAGGAACGGAACATCAAAACCTAAACCGTTATAATGTACAAACTTAACTCCCCTACAGCTATCATGATTAATAATATTAAAAAATTTATTTAAGGTTTCTTCTTCAGTTTTTTCACATAGAACAATATCCTTTGTTACGTTGTTACTATCATCATACCACTTCATTCCTATACAAATAACTTGACCATAAAATGGAGATACTGAACAAACTAGACTCTCAATTTCATCAGGTGCCATACTTGGATTATTATCCATTTTCTTTTTTACTTTATTAAAGATATCTTCTTTTTGAACTGCTGTTAAATCTTTTCTGGGACATGTTTCAATATCAAATATTAAATATTTCAATTTATCATTTCTCCTTCTTTCGTTGTATTAAAAATATTTTGAAGGCTTCTATATTCAAGGCCTTCATTCTTAAAAATTCTAATTGCCCTGATCATTGCCTGAGCTGCAGCAATAGTTGTTAATAAAACTGATTTTTTTCATAATTGTTAAATAAAAAAAAAGCCCCTAATTCTAGGAGCTTTAAATAATTTAAACAGTATAGTTTATTTGCATGTTAAAATTTAACTATCATTAATATATAAATCAAAAAAGTTAATTATTAAATAATGATAATAAGTGTCCGTAGCCTTCTTTTTCTAATTCAGATACTGCAATAAATCTAAGTGCTGCAGAGTTGATACAATATCTTAATCCAGTTGGATTGGGACCATCATTAAATAAATGCCCCAAATGTGAGTTGCCTTCTTTAGATTTCAATTCTACTCTTTTATGCCCAACAGTATAATCATCATGCTGTGTCACACTATCTTCATTAATTAACTGATAAAAAGATGGCCATCCCGTACCAGAATCATATTTATGCTTAGAGCAAAAAAGGGGTTCACCAGAAACAATATCAACATAAATTCCTGGCTCCTTGTTATCCCAAAATTCGTTTTGAAATGGAGGCTCTGTACCACAGTTTTGTGTAACATCGTACTGAATTTTTGTTAACTTTGATTTTATTTCATCTTTTGACATTGGCTTTAAAAAAATTAATGATAAAAATACAATATAAAGTAAAACTTTCAACTAGTATATTCTATTCATCTAAGGCTTTAACTTTAATCTTAATTTTTGCTTCAATTTCAGAGTTAAGTTTAACAGTTACCTTATGAGTTCCTAGAGTTTTAATTGGTTCTTCAATATATATTTCTTTTTTATTAACAGTAAATCCTAATTCATTGCAAGAATCAGAAATCATTTGAGAAGTAACAGATCCAAATAATTTTTCATCTTCGCCAGCTTTAAGTGAAAAATTAAGTTTAATCTTATTAAGCTCATTTGCTAAAGATTCTAAATTTTCTCTTGATTTAGCTTCTTTTAACTCAACAGTTTTAAGCTGATTTTCAATTAGAGTCAAATTTGACTTCGAAGCAATCATAGCTAATCCTTGAGGAATCAAATAATTCCTTGCATAGCCATTTTTTACTTTAACAGTTTGACCCGCTTGACCTAAGGATTCCACTTCTTTTATTAAAATAACTTGCATATTAAACCTCTATATTTTTTAAAATGTTGGATCATTAACGTAAGGCAATAAAGCGATGTTTCTTGCTTTTTTAATTTCTTTCATTAATAATCGTTGGTATTTAGCTGAAACTCCCGTTACAAATGCAGGAATAATTTTCCCCTGCTCACTTAAAAATTTTTTTAAGAACTTGTATTCCTTGTAATTAATTTTTGAAATTAATTCTGGAGTTTCCTTGAATGGACATATTTTTCTTTTATTAGTTAGAGAAATCAAAACTAATCCTCCTTTTCATTTTTATCTATATTTTTATCTTGTTCTGCTGGAGCGTCCTCTGCTGGAGCGTCCTCTGCTGGAGCGTCCTCTTTTGGAGCATCCTCTGCTGGAGCATCCTCTGCTGGAGCATCCTCTGCTGGAGCGTCCTCTGCTGGAGCGTCCTCTGCTGGAGCATCCTCTTTTGGAGCCTCCTTTGCCTCTGTATGCTTTGAGGAATCTTTATCTTCTGTTTTTTTTGTTTGAGCTTGATGCATACTTGATTCTCTCAACTGTTCATCTATTACAACCGGATCTTTAACAACATCATCTTTCTCAATTCGAGTAGTTATATAGGATAGTATATTGGGGTTGTGCTCAAGTTCTTGGTTAAGTGAAGAAACCTTTGATCCATCAACATTAAATTGAACCAAAATATATGTACCATATTTTTGCTTATTAATTAAATAAGCTAGCTTCTTCTTTCCCCAGATATCCGTAGCTAGTATTTTTCCATCAAACGTTTTAACGTGAGACTCTAGCTCTAAAATTATATCTTTAAGTCGTCCGCTTTCTAAAGCGGGGTGAACTATGTACAATGTTTCATAAAATCTCATTATTTACTCCTATTTACAACAATGGTGCTATAACTAGCGATACCACTGACATTAGTTTAATTAATATGTTTAAGCTAGGCCCTGATGTATCCTTAAATGGATCGCCCACTGTATCACCTACAACAGAAGCCTTGTGTGGATCTGAGCCTTTTCCAAATTTCTCTCCATTGATTTCAACGCCTTCTTCAATCATTTTTTTTGCATTGTCCCATGCTCCACCAGCATTTGATTGAAAAATAGCCATTAGAACCCCACAAACAGTTACTCCTGCTAGTAGACCTCCTAATGGTTCTGCGCCAAATTGCATCCCAACAATAACTGGAGTTAATACAGCTAACAATCCAGGCATTAACATTTCTTTAATTGCGGATTGAGTAGAAATAGCTACACACTTATCATGCTCAGCTTTGTCAAGCCCTGCTTCATAAGTTTTCTTATCACTTTCTGACCATTTTGACTCATCACCCTTATTTAATACCTCAAGTGCAGCTTTTAACTCTGGAATTTCTCTAAACTGCCTTCTTACCTCTTCAATCATTGACATTGCTGCCCTGCCAACAGCTCCCATAGCCATAGAAGAAAACAAGAAGGGCAACATGCCTCCTACAAATAGTCCAGCCATAACATTTGCTTTTGAAATATCTATAGCATCTATACCACTAACCTTCATAAATGATGCAAACAATGCCAATGTAGTTAATGCTGCTGAACCAATTGCAAAACCTTTCCCAATTGCAGCTGTGGTATTGCCAACTGCATCAAGTTTATCAGTTCTCTCTCTAACTTCTGGGGCAAGTTCGGCCATCTCAGCAATTCCTCCAGCGTTATCAGAAATTGGCCCATAAGCATCAACGGCTAATTGTATGCCTGTATTTGCTAGCATTCCTAGTGCTGCCATTGCGATGCCATATAAACCTGCAAATTCATAAGAGCCATAAATAGCAGCAGCAATAATCAAAGTTGGAATAGCTGTAGACTGCATACCCACACCTAGTCCTGCAATAATATTAGTTGCAGAACCTGTGATAGATTGATCTACAACAGACTTTACTGGCTTTGTTCCTGTACCTGTATAATGCTCCGTAATCATTCCAATTCCAAGTCCCGATGCTAAGCCAATAATAGTAGCATAAAAAATACCCATTGAATCTCCTGGAAGTGTAGAAGAAATAAGATAATACATTACTGCAACCATAATGATTGAAGAGCCAAACTCACCAATATTTAAAGCCTTTTGTGGATTTCCTCCTTCCTTTACTGAAACCATAAAAGTCCCAATTATTGAAACAATAATACCTGAACCTGCTATGTATAGGGGTAATAGTACATACTCTACCTGTCCAAACATGGCCCATCCAAGAACCATTGAACCAATCATTGCGCCAACATAGGACTCAAATAAATCTGCTCCCATACCTGCTACATCACCAACGTTATCACCTACGTTATCAGCAATAGTTGCTGGGTTTAAAGGATGATCTTCAGGAATTCCAGCCTCAACTTTTCCAACAAGATCTGCTCCAACATCAGCAGCTTTAGTATAGATACCTCCTCCAACTCTTGCAAAAAGGGCAATTGATGAGGCGCCAAGAGAGAAGCCTGTCATTGCCTGAATAATTTTTTGATAATCACCATCAGCAAATTCAGAGGACCCACTATAAATATAAAATAGAATAGTTACACCTAATACACCAAGTCCAACAACACTCATGCCCATTACCGATCCGCCAGTAAATGCCACGTTCAAAGCCTTTGCTAGCCCTTCTTGTGCTGCATTTGTAGTTCTGTTGTTCGCCTTAGTTGCAACCTTCATTCCAAGAAAACCCGCTAATGCAGATGCAAATGCACCTACTAAAAATGAAATAGAAACAAACCAAGAATCTCCTTGACTATTAGCTGAGAAAGCCAACAAAACAGCTACAATGGCAACAAAAATGGATAGGATCCTATATTCAGCACTTAAAAAGGCCATGGCACCATCAGCAATGCTCTTGCCAATCTGCTTCATTCTTTCATTGCCTTCATCTTGCTTGTTTATCCAGCTAGTTTTCCAAAAAGAAAATAACAGAGCTAATAAACCAGACCCCATTACTAAATATAAACAATCATTATAATTCATTTATTTTTCCCCTTTAATTAAATTCGTTCATTGTTGCCTTGATATCATTCTTTAAATAAAAAGCGATAGCTGAACAAGTTTCCTTTACAGCCAAATTAACTTCTTCATTATATTTTTTATTAAATGGCCTGAGAACATATTCTTCAGAAGGCCTCATATTTTCATCAGTAGCGATGCCAAGCTTTAGCCTATTAAAAGAATATGAACCTAGACAACATATAATGGATTTAACTCCATTATGACCTCCATGTCCTCCGCTATCTTTAAATCTTATTTTTCCAAGTGGTAAATCAATATCATCATATATAACTAAAATATTTTCCAGAGAAAGGTCAAAATCTTTAACGACTTGCTTTACACTTATACCACTATCATTCATATACTTAGTTGTTTTAATTAATATAGTATCCTCATCTTTTGCAAAATAATAATCTCCTTTTCCAGATTTAAAGATTTTATTTTTACTGCTAGCATATTGATCTACAGCCCAAACTCCAAAGTTATGTTTTGTATCTCTATACTTAACTCCTGGGTTGCCTAATCCAAAAATAGCAGTCTGTTGCATTTTTAACTGTTGCCCTCAGACTTGGAAGCATCCGGCCCATCAGAATCTGTATTTTTTGCTTCTTCTCCATCTGAAGCTTCTGAAGCATCTCCATCAAGAAATTCTCCATCCTCTTCATCAGTGGTAACTTCTTCTTCTTTCATTGGCTGAGTTACAGAAACGATTAATACATTTTCACTAGTCTCAAACTTATATTTCCCATCAATTTCTAAATCGCTAACTCTAATTGTATCACCAATATTCAACTTTGATATATCAACCTCGAAAAAATCTGGAATTTCTAGAGGCAAACAAGATATATCTAAAACTGTTAATGCAGTATTTAAAACTCCGCCTTCATCT
>MDTB01061472.1_pt1 | contig 19900 bp, 32 predicted proteins | sample 811161 | NCBI WGS metagenome assembly MDTB01 (sample SAMN05326650, study PRJNA326480) | marine metagenome | isolation source: seawater | place: Mediterranean Sea | collected 2009 | reverse complement strand
TTGTATGTTGCTGGTAAAAAGAATCCAAATGGTGATGCAAGACCTGTTATCAAGAAAGCAATGAAACGACTTGGTATCAAAGAAGAAGTTGAACTTGATGAATCTAAGAAAGCACTTAAAGCAAAATCTGATAAGTCTGGTGTGTCAGTTGGTATTCTTTCCAAAGTATATGATCGTGGAATGGCCGCATGGAAAGGTGGACATCGGCCAGGAACAACACCTCAACAGTGGGCACTTGCAAGAGTGAACTCATTTTTAACAGGGGGTGGTGCTAGAAAGGCAGATAACGATCTCTGGCAAAAAGCAAAAGGACAGAAGAAGGCAAAGAAGGAAGAAGTTCAAGAAGCTACTTATAGAGTTGTGGTTGATGGTGAGGGAGTTGAAACCGTAACCGCTAGAACACCAAATGAAGCAGAAGCAAAGGCTCTTAGAAAAATGGGTATAAGAGGAACAAAAGGAAAAACTTATAAGTCTAAAGTAAAAGTTCAAAAAATTAATGAAAACATAGAACTTGATGAAGCAAAAGCAACATTATCCAGATTTGGTGGTGATAGATTAAAAAGTTCTATCATGAATCTTGCAAAACAAAAAGGATTAAAAGTAAAAGACTCAGGTAAAGATAAACTTGAAATATCTGGTAATGGAAAAGTTCTCATGGGTCTTACACTTGCAGTTCAGAAAAAAGATGTAAAAATTAATGAAGATGCAGTAAAATCTGCACAAATGAAATTAGATAAAGCTAAAAAGATACAGGACTTAAAAGATAAAATTAGTGATATACGTGGTGAAGGAGCTCGTGCTGATGCGATGAGAGCTATGCGTAGAAAAAGAAGTATTGACCCTGCTGATGTAGATACAGATGCAACTGATGATGATATGAAGGCCGCTTCTAAAAATATTATGATGCAATTACGTAAATCTATAAGTTTAGGTAAAAGTTTTAAAGTAGAGTTTGGTGATAAGAAAAAGATGTCAGTTGATCCTAAAATTGCACAAGCAGTTACAAACAAATATATGTCTTTTAGGAAACCAATGGATAAAGAAAAATTTCAAAGTAAAATTGCAAAATCTTACAAAGATATGTTATCTGCATTGAAAGAAAATATTCATGAGGAAGAAGAAAAACCAGATAATACAAAGTTTACTGATAGAATTAAAAAGGCACAAGAAAGAGTACGAAATGCAACTAAGGGAACACAAGAACATGGTGATGCATTAGATGCTCTTCAAAATGCAAAAGACGCCTATGCAAACTACAAAAAGAAAACTGCTGGGGGTAAACTTAAATCTACATTGAAGAAGACTGCAATTGCGACAGGAATTGGTGCTATCGCAACTGCAAAACTTGGAGATAGTTATGATCCAAAAATTAAACGAGAGACAATTCTAGATAGGATTGATAAAAAACTAGAGGAGAAGAAAAATGGGTAAAAAATACCTTGATACAAAAAAAGGCTCTCTTGAACAATCCATTCTGGATTTGTGGCAAGAAGCTGCTAAAAAGAGTGAGGCCGTAAGTCCAGCACAACAAGCTGCAATTGCAATCTCTAAAAAAGAAAAAGGTGAAAAACCAAAACTTGATGAGAAAAAAGGATTGTCTGGAAAAGAAGTCGCAAAAAGAATGAAAAGTATGGGAAAACCAATAGATGCTTTTGCATCTAAAGTTGCAAAGATGAAAATGGTAACTCGTAATGATTTAGAAAAAATGTTACCAGATTATGTTGCTGGTTCAGATATAACAAAAGTTATGGAAGCAACTGAAAAAGATGAAGGTAATGCATTTGGTTATGCTCTTGCAGCTGCAAAAGAAAAGGGTGAAAAAACTTTTGTTGTTGCTGGAAAAAAGTATGATGTTAAAACAGAAGAAGATAAACTAGATGCTGTCAATAAAACTGCTGTAAAAAAGAAATTTTCAGATAGAAAAGATAAAGATATTGATAACGATGGTGATGTTGATAGTTCAGATGAGTATTTACACAAAAGAAGAAAAGCAATTTCTAAAAGTGTAAGAGAAACATGGGAAGATGCATATCGTCAAGTTCAAGAAAGAACTAAAGTTAAAGAAGATGAACATGAAATGGATGATGAAAAACCTATGAAAAAAGGTAAAACTACAACTGGTAAAAAACCAGATGAGATTGAAATGAATCCAGATATGGAAGATGAAGGTTATCATAAAAAGAAAAAATGAAACACCTATTTGATTTAACTGAAGCTCCTTCTGGACTACCAGAAATATATTGTGATTTAGACCAAGTTCTTGTTGCGTTCATAAAGGGTGCAGAAAAGACACTTGGTGGTGATTTTGCTACTATGGATAAAGAGGAAAGATGGGTGAAGATAAATCAAACAAAAAACTTTTGGGCAAACTTGGATTGGATGCCTGGTGCTAAAAGATTATATTCTTTTATATCAAAATATGATCCACATGTTTTATCAGCTTATTCAAATCGTGACCCAAATTCAAAAGTGGGTAAAATGAAATGGTTAAGTAAAAACACTAAATTTAAAAGAGCCAACATACATTTGGTAATGCGTTCTCAAAAACAAGCATATGCAAAAAATAGGAACGGAGAATCAAATGTATTAATTGATGATTATTTTAAGAATATTAAGGAATGGGAAGCTAAAGGTGGTATTGGTATACATCATACAAACGTAGGTAAGACCATTGCAGAATTGAAAAAGTTGGGGTTCAAATAAACATAAATAGATGTAAATAACTCTATTAAAATAAGGAGAGAAATAATGCCTTTATGGGGAACTGATCAAGCAAGTGCTTCAAACAAACCGAAGTATTTGCCTGAAGATGAAAATTCTGATTATACCAAAGGTAATGCATATGCAACTCAATCTGGTTGGGTAATGCAGGCTGGAACAGCGGCTAGTGGAAATGATAATGCTAGTGCAACTCCAGAAGTTTTGGTTGCAATCGGTGATCTTGCTGGTGCAGATGCAACAAGTGGTTTGAGAGCACCTACAATTACTGATATGAGATTTGTTATTGGTACTACTGCTACTACAGACTTAACTGCTGGTTCATCAGCACAAACAATTACAGTAGAAATTACTTGGGATGAGGCGGTAACTATCGCTGGAAGTCCGACTATTGCTGTTACTAACGGAAACGAAGGTACTGGTTCTGGTCGTGGCCCATACACATTGGTCGCTACTGCAACAGGTTCAACTGCGAATAGAAAGAGATTTACTCTTGCTTCACAGACAATCGTTGCAGATGACGTACTAACACTTGGTACTGCAAACATTCAACTCGCTGGTGGAACAATTTCTGATACAGTAGTTGGTGGAACTACTCTGGCTGCATCTTTGGATGTGTCTGGATTAACTGATGTTACACATACAGTACTTGCGTAACACGTATAAATAAATGAAGAAACTATTGAAGATACTATGGAGTGATAATTATGTCTTTAACTAAAGAACAAATCGAAACTAGAAAAACAAGTTTGCAAGAAGATTTGCAAAAAAATAATGAACAGATTCAAAAGATGTTAAAATCTATTGATGATGCTCGAGCTCTTGGAAACGCACTAAATGGTGCAATTCAACAGTGTGATGATTTTCTACAAAAAGTAGAAGGTGATGTCGGTGGAGATGCCGACAGTAGCATTCCCCAAGAGGATTCCGAAAAGGAAAAATCAAAGGGTTCAAATAAGTAAGGAGAACTTAAATGGCAGATAAGAAAATTACTGCACTAACAGATTTATCTACTGGATTAGCAACAGAGGATTTGTTCCATGTTATCGATAGTCCTAGTGGTACACCTGTTAATAAGAAGATTAGTGTTCTTAACACTCTTCCTCATCAATACAACTCAGTTGAGACATTAACTGCAACTGGTACTATTTCTCAAAGTACAAGTGTAACATTGTTAGCCACAGGTGGTTCAGCTGCAACTTACACACTTGGAACTGGAACAAGACAAGGACAGATGAAGATTATTATCTGTACTGCTCTTGGAGCAACCACAACTGTTGCAATTGGAGCTACAGTAGGAGCAGCTGCAAACGTAGTATTTCAAGCAGTTGGTGAATCAATTACCTGTATGTGGACAGGCACTGCTTGGGCAATTTTATCATTTGGTCGTGGTGCAACTGGTAGTAATATTGTTGGTACTCAAGATATAACCTAAATTATATTGGAGAGCAGTAAATGCTCTCCAGTTTTATGGGAGATTTTAAATGGCAAGAGATGATGGAAAAAGGTATGGTGCTGGTGGTGTATTGATGGAAATTGTTGAACCACAACCAGAACCAAAACCACAGAAAAAAACAAAGAAAAAGGCTGAGATCCTTGAAGAAAGAATTATTGACACACTTCCTTCTGAGTTTGAGCCAGGAGAAGAAGAATGAAAAGGTTTAAGAATTATTTAACCGAAAAACATGGTTATAATACCCATGACTATTATTCTGAAAATCCAGCAGCAAATGGTTTTGCAAGTCCAGAAGTACAACGTAAAATTAATGCTGTTTTGGGAAAGATATGTCAAGCAGGCCCATACACCATGCCAGAAGAAGCAGTCACAAAGATTAGACATTCTTTAAGTATGATGCATTTACAATTTGGACAACCTGACCTTTCAGAAGATAAAGGTAGTCTTTCACTACCATTAACTGCATATGGTGGAAGATTTGGTAAGTTACCAGATACACCACATAATGAATTTATGGAAGACGATGGATTATCTGATAAAATCGAAGGTGGTCTAAAACTTAATTTTACTTATGAAAAGGTTGAACATAATCTGTTTAGAATAATGGCAGAAATCAAATAGTATGTGATGTACGAAAAAATTACGAGTGCAAATGTAATGATGTTTGCAGTGAAAAATTACGATAATCCTCACTGTGAGGGTGAAAAAGAATTTCATGATGATATGAAGCGTTTTAAATATATAAAACGTCTTTTACGTAAGTATGACGATAGTGGTATATTGAAAGAAAGGTTGATATTAAACCATATAATCGTTTTAAAAAATGTTTTTGGAGCAGAAGCTTGTGCAACCTTACTTCTCTTTAAGATTAGAAAAGAACATTGGGAAACATTAAAAGCTTTTTTATTGTATTTAAATATTATAAGAACAGATGAATTGGGAGATGTTACCACAAACAAAGATGTAGTAAAAATTTTAAGGAAACTGTAATGGGAAGAGCGATAGACTTATTTGTAACATATAGATTTATAAAATTACTGGTTACACCTTTCAATAAAACAGATGCGTTTGAACTAGGTATTATTGATGAAGATGGTAACAGACAACTTGAGCCTGGAACTAATAAACCAACCACACTTAGAACTATAGACGAAAAAAATGCTTATACAATCCTACATAAGCTAGTATTCAACATCAAAAAAATATTTGCAAAAGTGCCAGGACTTAGAACTAAGTTGGGAACATATGCAGCTGCACTTTTTTTATTAAAAGATACGTTTAAAGAATCAATAGACGACCCAGATGTATTTGAAAAAGAATTTATGAAATACTTAAAAGAAAATGGTATCGAAATTGATGATAGTATTAACGAAGAAATTATAGGTTTTGGTGAAGTATTACCAAAAGGAGAATACACTTTAGTTAATGATATTCTAAATAAAGAAGAAGAAGAATTAACAGCTAAGGCAGGGGATAAAGTAGAAGCTTACGATGATGAACCACCTGTGGATACTGTATTAGGTATTGAAATTTTTCCAGTTGTTCATGTTAAATCTAAAGAAAAAATATATGTAAGTTTGGAGGATATCAAATGAAACTAGAATGGAAAATTATGAATCCACATACTGGACAGGAGATGGAAGAAGATGCACCATTAACTTCAGTATCTTCTGGTGGTATTTCCTTGCCTCCAGATGCAGTGATGGTTAAGAAAAAAAAGAAAAAAGATAACATATTTGATGGTAGAACAAAAGCATACAGAAGACATCGTGCTAAGTTAGAAGCGTCAAGATTACGTAGACAAGAAGCATTAAAGAAAAAGAATAGTAATTTTGTCGAAAGTGTAATTGAAAAATTATGTTAAGAATATACTTATTAGTAGTTGTATTAGGATTGGTGGGTGGTGCTATTTACGGAGCTAAATACTATTATGATACAACCCAAAATACTATTTCCGTATTGCGAGAAAATAATGCACAATTAGAAGTTGCAGTTGAAACTGCAAGTGAAAGTGTAAATAAATTAAAAGGTGATATTCAAAAGATGGCATCTTTAAATAAAACATTACAACAGGATTTACAAAAAGCAGAAGCATATGGTGATGAGTTAAGAGCGAAATTAAGTAAATTAAATCTTGTCGTAGAAGCATTGAAAGATGCAAAAGTGCTTGAAGGAAAAATGAATGGCGCAACAGCGAACTTATGGCGTGACTTCATGGGCGATACTGGTGGTGATGCTGAACGTGCTCTTCCTCAGTGGTTGCTCGAGTCTAAGACCAGAGCCGGAAATAAAGACAGTAGTCAAAGTGGAGAAGACAACAGTACCAGTAGTAGCTCGGCCGAAACCGCTACAACTAACTGATACTAGAGTATTCGTAGTCACTAAAGATAACTTTGATGAATTTGTAAAAGAGTTCACAGAGATATATGGTGACTTGGCTTTCGTTGCGTTGAGTATGAAAGATTATGAAAATCTTGCTCTAAATATTGCTGATATTAAAAGATATTTAGAACAACAAAAAGAAATCATCATTTATTATGAGAAAGCAGTGAAACCAAAAGAGAAGGAGAAATAAATGGCTAAATTTGATTCCCTAATGAAAGCGACATTTAATCCACCAAGAAACTGGACATTGCTTGAGGATTTAAAATTTTACTCAGATATTATTACTGAAGAACAAGCGAATATGCTAAAGTGGTGTGGAATTAAAATTCGTAACTCAACTAAAACTGAACAGTATATCATTACTATTCCCAAAAGTTATGTAACAGATATGGCATCCGTTCCTAGAGGTTGTTGGACATTTATTGCGCCGTTTGATGTTGCAAGAGCAGCAGTAGTACATGATATTTTGTATGAAAAAATTAATACACAGTATAAGATTGTAAACGAATCTGCAGCTGCAGAAGATGGGCCTGCAACTAAGAAAGAACGAGAAGTGTATCGTAAGATTGCAGATGATGTGTTTTTAGAAGGTATGAACGCATCTGAACCACCAGTTCCAGCCTGGAAAAAATATGCAGCCTATTATGCAGTAAGAGTGTTTGGTAGATGGGCAATCAACAATAGTGTAAAAAGAGAAATTTAATAATGTGGTTTTGGGCAATTAGTGCAATTGCATCTTCTATTCTTGGTTCTGCATCATCATCTTGGTTTGAAAAGACTGCAATGGGTCGTTGGTTTTATAAAAAGATAGACAACCTATACAACTGGGCTGCAAAAAGATACGGATTAGAAATACTCAAATCTGAGGATAAATGGAAAAAAAGATATCCTAACGTAGCGTTACAAATAGAAAGTTTAGAAGTTAGAATAAAGAAACTAGAAAAAGGGGATTAAACAATGAAAGAGTTAGAGACAGAAGTACAACTTCTTAAACGTGATATTGAAGATGTTAAATCTATTCATGGCAGACTCGATATTGCTATTGATAAGTTAACTGATGTATCTAACTCTATTCATCGTATGCTCGCTGTCCATGAAGAAAAACTTGCAAGACAAGAAGAAGCAAGTTATGAGTTAGAAAAACAAATAGAAACACGTAGATCTGAAATGTTAGATAAAATAGATGATTTACATTCTAGAATTACAACGAATACAAAAGAGATCATGTTGGCTGCAAGAGAACAACATGAGTCTCAAAATAGAGAAATACAAAAAATACGAGATGAGATAACAGCAAGAGTCGGTGTCTTAGAAAAATGGAGACACGTTCTGATTGGTGGATCTATAGTAATAGGATTTTTATTACATAAATTTATGATAGTGTCTTGACAATTTGAATCTAATCAGTTATATTATGTACTATGCAATCATATATAGATATTAAGTACGTGAACCTAGTTTCACCTTACCTTCAGTTGTTTAAGAAGAAAGGTGACTTCCTTTGGAACTTTCGTTGTCCTTACTGTGGAGATTCTAAAAAAAATCGAAATAAGGCTCGAGGTTTTGTTTACCGAAAAAAGAATGATTTATTCTACAAATGTCATAATTGTGGAGTTGGTACAACTTTAGGTAATCTCATAAAAGAGGTTGACTTAAAAACTCACGATGACTATATACTAGAACGATATCGTAAAGGTGTCAAAACAAATAATCCAGAACCAGATTTTAAGGAGTTTAAATCAGATGTTCCAATTTTTCGCAAAAAGGGAGTTTTCAGTGATCTTAAATCTATCAACGATTTGTCCAAAGATCATCCTGCCAGGAAGATTGTATCTGACAGACTTATACCAGAGGATTATTTCAAAGACTTATACTTATGTGATTCGTTTTACAAATTCACTAACAATATAATACCTAATAAGTTTCCTTCTTTGGATGATGACCATCCAAGGTTGTTGATACCATTTAGGTCTGAAAAAGGAGAAATATTTGCATATCAAGGGAGAGCTTTTGGAAAGGAACAACCAAAATATCTAACCATAAAAATAGAAGAACGTGATAAAATTTTTGGGTTAGATAGAGTTGATAAAACTAAAAAAGTTTTAGTTGTTGAAGGGCCACTTGATAGTTTATTTTTAGATAATTGTATTGCAATCGCTGGTGCAGATATGCCGACATTAGATTGTAATTATACAATTATCTTTGATAATGAACCTAGAAATAAAGAACTGTGTAAACAAATAGAAAAGACTATTAATAAAGGTATGGATGTGGTAATTTGGCCAGAGTCTATGGAGTACAAGGATATAAATGAAATGATTTTAGGTGGTTATTCTAAAGAAAACATACATGAAATTATAAAAGAAAATACCTTTAATGGTCTTAAAGCAAAAATGCAATTAAAAATATGGAGAAAAATAAATGTCTAACTTGTCTAATCAACTACCAACACAATATCAACAATTTATACATCTATCTAGATATTCTAGGTGGCTACCAGATGAAGGTAGAAGAGAACATTGGCATGAAACAGTGTCAAGATACTTTGATTTTTTTAAAGAACATTTAAAAGAAATGTGTGATTATGATTTAGATGAAAAAACTAAAAATGAGTTAGAAGAAGCAGTTTTAGATATCAGAGTTATGCCTTCAATGAGGTGTTTGATGACTGCTGGGCCTGCATTAAAGAAAGAAAATATTGCTGGTTATAATTGTTCGTATGTTGCAGTAGATAGAGTTGCATCTTTTGATGAAATACTTTATGTATTGATGAACGGAACTGGTGTTGGTTTTTCTGTTGAAAGACAATATACTGCAAAACTTCCAGTGGTTGCAGAAGAATTTTATTTGTCTGATACTGTTATTCAAGTTGCAGATAGTAAACTAGGTTGGGCAAAAGCATTTAAAGAATTAATTGGTATGTTATATATTGGACAGATTCCAAAATGGGATATGTCAAAAGTTAGACCTGCTGGTGCTCCACTTAAAACATTTGGTGGTCGTGCATCTGGCCCAGAACCACTAGAAAGACTTTTTGATTTTTGTATTACTACTTTTAAAAATGCAATGGGTAGAAGACTATCATCATTAGAGTGTCATGATATTGTCTGTAAGATTGCAGAGATTGTTGTAGTTGGTGGTGTTCGCAGAAGTGCATTGATTAGTCTATCAAATTTATCTGATGATAGAATGAGACATGCAAAATCTGGTTCTTGGTGGGAACAGAATGGACAGAGAGCACTTGCAAATAACTCTGCGTGTTATTCTGAAAAACCAGATATTGGTATCTTTATGGACGAATGGAAATCTCTTTATGATTCTAAGTCTGGTGAAAGAGGTATCTTCAATCGTGAGTCTGCAAATAAAATGGCTGCTAAAAACGGCAGAAGAGTTGTTGATGGTTATGAGTTCGGCACTAACCCTTGTTCTGAGATAATTTTACGAGATAGAGAATTTTGTAATCTTTCAGAGGCAGTTATTCGTACAACTGATAGTAAGGAAAGTTTAATAGAAAAAGTTAGAATTGCAACTATTCTTGGTACATTTCAATCTACATTAACAAACTTTAAATATGTATCAAATATGTGGAAAAAGAATTGTGCAGAAGAAAGACTTCTTGGTGTATCACTCACTGGTATTATGGATAGTCCACTTACAAATGGTAATGAAGATAATCTGGAAGAACTTTTAGAGACACTAAAACAAACAGCTGTAGAAACTAATAAAAAATGGGCAAAGAAACTAGGTATTAATCATTCAGTTGCAATTACTTGTGTCAAACCATCTGGTACTGTATCACAGCTTGTAGATGCAGCTTCTGGTATTCATGCAAGACATAATCCATACTATATTAGAACTGTTCGTGGAGATAAAAAAGATCCATTGACAAAGATGATGACTGATGCTGGATTTCCAGTTGAAGATGATGTAATGAATCCAAATCATACTGTAGTATTTTCTTTTCCAATGAAAGTAAATAAACACTCTATATTTAGAACAGATATGAACGCAATTGAACAATTAGAATTGTGGTTGAAATACCAGAAACATTGGTGTGAACATAAACCATCTGTTACTATTTCTGTAAAAGAACATGAGTGGATGGAAGTTGGTTCTTGGGTATACAAAAATTTCGATTGGATGAGTGGTGTTAGTTTTCTTCCATTTAGTGAACATACATATAAACAAGCACCTTATCAAGATTGTGATGAAAAAGAATATGAGGATGTAATTAATAAAATGCCTACAAATGTAGATTGGTCAATGTTAGGAGAGTATGAAAAATCTGATATGACTATAGGTTCTCAAGAACTTGCTTGTACTGCGGCTGGTGGTTGTGAGATCTAATGAAACTTATTGTATGCGAATGTTGTGATGCTGAATATAAAATAAAACATAATCTAGATGAAGGGTACTATAGTATTTGCTATTGTACCTTTTGTGGATCTCCCCTATCTGAAGAATTAGAGGATGAAATAGTTTGGAATGATGAAGACGAGTAGTAAAAAAGCAAAAGGACGAAGATTTCAACAATGGGTTCGTGATCAATTAATTGAACAATTAAAAATACATCCAGAAGACATAGAAAGTCGTTCTATGGGTGCTGGTGGTGAAGATTTAATTATGGCAAGAGCTGCGAGAGAAAAGTTTCCATATTCTATTGAGTGTAAAAACCAAGAGAAAGTAAATATATGGGAATCCTATAAACAAGCATGTGATAACTCAAAAGATTATGAACCTATACTTTTTATAAAAAGAAATAATCATAAACCTTTAGTAATATTAGACGCTGAATATTTTATGTCAACATACAAGAAGGTATAAGTTGTGATAACAGGAGTTTCCGAAGGCTTTCATGACGCTGGTTGGGCATATGTTTCTGATGAAAAAATAGTTTCAGCTCATCACGCTGAAAGATGGAGTCATATTAAAGGAGATAAAAATCTTCCTCTACAATATGATCCCATAGGAAAAACTATTTTTTATGAAAAACCATTTTGGAAAAATACTAGAAGAATATATGCTGGACAATCTTTAAAAAAAAGAAATAAGTATGATCACTATATTTGGCATCACTGGTCACATGCAGCTGGTTCATACTACACTCGTCCTTTTAATGAAGAACCAGTTTGCGTAGTTATAGATGCTATTGGTGAATGGGATACAGCTTCTATTTGGTGGAAGAAAAAAAAAGTTTGGTCATTAAAATATCCTAAATCTTTAGGTTTATTTTATTCAGCTGTTACACAAAAATGTGGGTTAAAACCAAATGAAGATGAATACATTACTATGGGTATGGCTGCATTTGGTAAACCAAAATATATATTGAATCCTTATGAAAAATACCATAAAGGATTAAAAGGTAGTTTTAAAGATATATTTGATTTATCTGCTTCAGCACAAGATATAATTGAAGATGAAATTAAACAGATTATGTTAAAAGCAAAACATTATTCTGAATATCTTTGTTATGGAGGAGGAGTTGCTCTAAATTGTGTTGCAAATTCTAAAATACATTCTATGTTTAAAAATATATGGATAATGCCTAATCCAGGCGACTGTGGTGCTTCATTAGGTGCAGCTTTAGCATATAAAGATAAACGGTATAAATTTACTCCTTACTTGGGAGTTTCAATTAATAAAAAAATCAACCCTAAAGAAATAGTACAATATTTAATAAAAAATAAAATATGTGGTGTCGCAAATGGAAAATCAGAGTTTGGCCCAAGAGCTCTTGGTAATAGAAGTTTACTTGCTGATCCCAGAGGAAATATAAAAGATGCAGTAAATACTATTAAAAAAAGACAAAAGTTTAGACCATTTGCTCCTGCTATTTTAGAGGAATATGCAGACAAATATTTTGAAGGGCCAATGAATGAATATATGCAATATACTTCTAAAGCTAAACATGATTATAAATCAGTCACACATATAGATGGAACTGCAAGAGTTCAGCTTGTAAAAAAAGATTGCGAATCTGTAATTAGACCTATTCTTGAGGAATGGTACGATAAAACTGGTTGTCCTATGTTATTAAATACTAGTTTAAATATTAAAGGACAACCAATAGTTAATACGATAGATGATGCAAAATCTTTTGAAAAAGTGTATAATATAAAAGTATATTAAAGAATGTAATTATAAATATAAGCATAAATTTTTAGAACAAGGAGAAATAATGAAAGAGATTAGACTTTGGGTCGTGGTTACTTTTGTGGCACTTTTTCCTTCTATATTATTAGCGGCAGACAAAACAGTAGTAACTGATAAAGCCCCACCAACTGCGTCTGCCCCTTCTGTTGTAATTAATAATAGTGATGTGTGTAAAAGTGCTGCCTCAGCTGCGATACAAACACAAATCTTAGGTTTTGCCTCTGGTGTTACAGTTACAGATGAAAACTGTGAAAGACTTAAATTAGCTCGTTCTTTATATGGAATGGGAATGAAAGTTGCAGCTGTATCTATGTTATGTCAAGATGCCAGAGCATTTGATGCAATGTGGAGAGCTGGAACTCCTTGTCCATACGATGGAAAAATTGGTGATGATGCAAAACAATCATGGTTAGATAATCCAAATGATGCTCCTATGGAAAGTGTTATTTTTAAAAAAAAAGACTTGAATTAGGTAATACAGATGAATATAAAAAACCAGATGATTATGCAACAGAGGAAAGAAATACAGAAGAACCTAGTAAATTTGCTTGGATACCAGCTGCAGCTATTGTCCTTGGCATGTCTTCTATTGTCTTTGGCGTTCCTGCCTTCCCCTTCTAATGCTCAGCAAGGGGTAAACTCCAACACTGTAACTTCTGGAACAGAAACCATTACAACAACTGGAGAAGAAACATCTGAAACTTTGTTAAATGAAGATGGTTCTGAAACTACAATTACCACAACTCCAATAACAACTACAACAACTACAACCACTGTTACACAAACAGAAGTTGATAATATTATATCAAATCCTACGTTCACTAATAGTTTAGGTGGTGGTTCTTCAGTAGATTGGGATTTAGAAGCTTGTGGTGGTACTGGTTGTAGTTTTGGGCCTACTCATGGATTTATGACTTCATATGGAACAGCAACAATATCACAAACTAAAACTACTTCAGACTTAGGATTAGATGATAATATAGATGTTGAAGAAGCATCACAGGGAATGACATTTTCGTTTGGTGCTGATGTTAGAAATAATTTTAAAAATCAAATAGGTGGAGATTATTCAGAAGGTGGAACTACAGATACATGGTCTATTAAACTTGAAGTTTTTGATATGCTTGGTAATTCTTTAGCAGAAGAAACAATAGGGGTTACTGGTGGAGCTAATATAGGAACTGAATATCAAACTAATCAAACAGAAACAGGAACATTACATGTGGATTCTGGACTTATTATTGATAGTGGAAAAATAACTATTTCTGGTATTGACAATGGTTATTGGTCAGGTTATTATGGGCCAAGATTTAATAATATATTTACTACATTTTTATATAATGAAATAGAAAGAGAAATAACTACTTCACTAACTTATACTGAATTAATTAATAGTGTGAGTTGTGAAATTCTAAATACTTGTGTAACAGAAGTTACAGATATTTTAACAGAAGATCCTTCTTTAATAGAAGTTAGTAATGAAGATTTAAATGAGATACAAAGTTTGTCAGAGTTTACTAATGACATACAATCTTTAGAGGTTGCTTCATTTGAAACCACTGAAACTTTAGAAATACAACCAATGGAGTTTAATAATGAACTTAGAAGCAATATCGATGGCATCATGGCCGAGGGAACTTCTACCACAAACTTATACGAGGAAAGTGGAGCCAGTTTACAAGTCAACCTTGAAGAAGGAACAACAGAAGAAAGAACAGGAACAACAGAAGAAGTAAGTGAAGAAGAAAATACTACATCCGAAAATAAAGAAACCACTGAAGGTAACAACGAAGAAAGAAAAAACACCACTAATAATGTTAGGGCCGACAGAGTGGGTGGAAACGATGATTCAAAGACCGATGACAAAGGAAGTGATAAAAACAAAAGTGTTGAGAAGAAAGAGGCGAAACAAAAAGTAGCAAATAAAATTGTAAAAGATATGGGTGACAAGGGAAGATATGAGGGTGGAAACCAACTGAAGACTTTAGTGATAATGTCAGTTTTAGGAGATACTAAAAGTTTTTTTGATACACAAAAACATATACCAGATACCCCAAACTTTTTTAGTACAGATATAATTCCAGATAATAAAATAGGAGATAATACAGCAGCTGCATATTACTTAATTGGTGGCAGTAGTTCTGTTCATAACGAATTAGTAGATAGTCAGTACAAGTAGGAGAGAGAAATGGCTGAATTAGAAATTGCTGGTGCAAAAATAAAAGGTGGAAAAATATTACTAATACTTCCAATACTTGGTACTTTAGGTGGTGGACTATGGGGTGGTTTTGAATTTTATAAAGACTATATGGATATGAAAGAACAAATTCAAAATTACGTTGCACCAGACCTATCAGATTTTGATAAAAAACTTGCAGTATTACATGAAGAAATGTCATCCCTACAAACTGAAATGGCTGCAGTAATACAACTTGAAAAAGTAATAAAAGAGTCAGCTGATGATGCAAGAGATTATACTAAAGAAACGAAAAGAGATTTAAAAGATGAAATGCACCATATGTCAGAACAAGTAGATGATATTGAAAAACGTGGTAAAGAAGCATTTCGTTTAGTTCGTGAGAGTATAGAAACCAACGATAGCAAAGTTCGTAAAATGATTACAGATAATTCAGAGAGATTTGATAATCGTAGAGAACAAATAAGAAATGATATGGATAACCTAGAACAAAGAATCAAAACACAAATGAAAGAAGTACAAGATTCTGTTGAAGATAAGATAAAGAAAGCATTAGAAAATCCTCTTGCTGGAATGTCTAATTAAAAAGGTGCTTGACAAATCTTGTCAATTGTAGTATAACTATACATGTGAATAAAAAATGGAGTATGTTATCGAATGGTGAAATTTATTATTGGTTTTGTGTTGGGTGGTATAATTATAACATTTTACCCAGAGTTTCTTCCATCAGTAAAAGATAGTGTATGTCAAATGTTGCAACATGTTTGAGAATGGAAGAAATTAAATTATGAAAAAATTTGTTTACCTTGCAGGCCCTATTGAGGGTTGTTCAACTACAGAAATTCACCAATGGAGACAAAATTGTTTTCTAAGATTTGAGGATTCTATAGTTGGTATAACACCATATAGAGGTGATAGAGAATCGCCTGACCCAGAAGGTCAAAAAAGAGTTGTAATGAAAAATTACATGGACACTAAAAACTGTGACCTAGTTCTCGCATATTTACCAAAAAAAATTAATGAACGTAGACATTCCTATGGAACGACTTTTGAAATTGCATGGGGTGTCAGTTTACAGAAACCTGTTGTGATTGTTTCTGATGATGAGGTTGTACATAAACATCCTCTATTGAATCAATCTGGAGCTATGTTTTGGGAACTAGAAGAAGCGATTGACTATATAAATGTAATACTAGGTGTATATGGTAGGTCAAATCAAAGTAACTTACATATGTCATCTCAATGGAAAAAAATAAATTAGTGGAGTAATTAATGTATACATCGTCAAAGTCAGCTCTTTTAACTCGTTTAGAACACTTACAAGATGAGGTTCGTACCTTAGAAAGAAGGAATGAAATAGATTGCTCTTGTAAACCAACTTGTTGGTGTCATGATAAACCATATTCTATTTCTGGAATAAATGTTTTGAAATTTAGAATAGATGAAATAAGAAATGAATTAAATAATGTATGGGAGATTAAAACTGTATGAAAATCGAAGTTAGAAATAACAATGTTGAAGGTGCAGTACGTATCTTGAAAAAGAAACTACAGAAAGAAGGTTTTTACACAACCTTGAGATCAAAAGAGTTTTTTCGTTCTAAAAGTGAAAAAAAGAGATTACAAAAAGCTGCTGGACGTAAGAGACACTTAAAAGCATTAAAAAAGAGAATGGAAGAGTTAGGTTATTAATATGAAAAGAAATGTAAAAGCTACTACTGATAATAGTGGTTGGGTAGAACCTAAGATTGAGATTAAAAGAAGAAAGAGGCGTAAACCTCTAACACCAGAACAAAAGATTGCAGCTGCAGAAAGACTTGAAAAAGCAAGAGAAGCAAGAGCTGAAAAAAATCCAGATTATGGTGTTACGAATATACATCACTCTTTACGTAATTTACCAGAAGACCATGCGTTTCATCCTAAGAAAGTTAAACAATGGATTAAGACACAAAAAGAAATTGTAACTTCCGAAAGAGCTGCAGAAAGACAAAATGTAAAAGGTGCAAAAGCAAAAAGATGTAGTGCTGAAGCATACATTAGAGATATGAAAACGTATCTACGTAATGGAGATTGGATATCTTACTTTTATGGAGAGTATGAACAACATAAAACTGGACTTAAATGTGTTGCGATGGCTTATGATTCTGATGGTAATCCTAAAAGGGATGTTGATGTATGGTATCCAGATATTGGTTTATATACACAAGAGATGTACAATGAAGATAATGGATTGGACTTAAATGACAAAAAAATTAATAAAAGGCGGAAACGTAATAAAAGGGCCGTGGGTGAATAAAAAAGAAGTTAAAATTTCAGACATTGATGGTCTTGAAGTTATAGAAAACTTAAAATTTGCTGATGATTTAACAGAAGGATTGATGATACAAATTTTAACTAACTTTAGAGAAAATAATGTTGATGTAAGTGATAACAAATTTAGTTCAGATATTGCTTTCATGATAGAAACTTTAAAAGCGGTTATATATAGATCTATGGGATATGAGCATCCTTTACATATAATTATGTCTAGTGTTTTGAAAATGAATGAAGTTAACGATGGTGATAAAATTCATATTGATACTACTTTTGATATGGATTTATTGAATGATGCTTCTGATTATATTTCATTAGCTAAAGAAGAAGATAATGATGATGGGCCGAAGGAAAAATGATTTTAGTTGATATGAGTCAGATATCATTAGCAAGTATGATGATGCATCTGAATATGAATAAAAGTACCAAACCAGATGAAGGTATGGTAAGACATATGATACTTAATTCTTTAAGAATGTATCGTAGTAAATTCAAAGAAGAGTACGATGAGTTAGTTCTTTGTTTTGACTCCAGACATTATTGGAGAAGAGACTATTTTGAATATTACAAAGCTGGTAGAAAGAAAACTAGAGAAGACTCTAACCTTGATTGGGATTCTATTTTTAGTTGTCTCAATGAAATTAAAAAAGAATTAAAAGAGCATTTTCCATATAAACATTTAGAAGTATATGGTGCAGAAGCAGATGATATTATTGCTGCTTTATGTTTAGAACTTGAGTTTGACAATGGTAAAACATTAATTCTATCTGGAGATAAAGATTTTATTCAGTTACATAGATTTAAAAATGTAACACAGTATAGTCCAATAACTAAGAAATATATAAATGGAGAAGATCCATATGAATATCTTTCAAAACATATTTTGAAAGGTGATACAAGTGATGGTATTCCAAATGTATTATCACCAGACCATACTTTTGTTGAAGGACTACGACAAAAACCATTAGGTAAAAAGAAAATAGAACAATGGACTGGCGATATTCTTGTGCCTGTTGAAATGGCTTTACCTAATGAAGAAACGAAAAGAAATTTTCAAAGAAACCAACAATTAATAGATTTAAGTAAATCACCAGAAGACATATATATTTCATGTTTAAAAGCATACCAAGATGCACCCCAAGGTGATAGAAGTAAATTACTAAATTATTTTATAGAAAAGAGATTAAGTAATCTCACTGAGTCGATAGGAGAATTTTAATGACCCCACTTTTTTCAGAAGTATTAGAAAGTGTTGCGAAAGCAAAAACAAAAGATAAAAAAGTTGCTCTTCTTAGGAAGCATGATAGTCAAGGATTAAGAAGAGTTCTTAAATCTTCTTTTGATCCTAACATTGTTTGGAAACTGCCTAATGGGCCAGTTCCTTATGAGGAGAATGATGCTCCTTCTGGAACAGAACATACACGTTTGGAAAAGTTATCTAAATCATTATATCATTATATTGAACGTGGAAATCCAAAACTAAAACAGACACAAAGAGAAATGATGTTTGTTCAATTACTTGAGGGTTTACATGCAGACGAAGCTAAACTTCTAGTAGCTGCAAAAGATAAAAGGTTACATCAAATATACAAAGGACTTTCTTCAAATGTAGTAAAGGAAGCTTTTGGTTGGAATGATAATTATATGCAACCTAAAAAATAATTGTTTCTATAATCGAATTAGAAAGTTTCTTTTCTAAAATATATCAAAAATTATAAATAATACTGTAATTGGAAACAATTGCATTTTCAGAAATAATAATAGGAGATTTCGTATGTCAGTAGCAAGCGCTATATATGAGCGTAGTTGTCACATTTGTGATGCCGTTCGTATAGTATTAAAAAGAATGTTATTAAACATTCAAAGAGGAAAACAACTTAGTGCAAATAGAGAAATTATGCACCAAATGAGAACTGAATTTAGACCAAAAAATGAACAGTGGTTTTACCTATCACAGTTAAATGACCAGACAAATTCAGAATATGATTCAATGATTAAAGAACTAGAGAAAGGAAGATAATGATTAGATTATTTACAGTATTATTTTTTATGTTTACATCATCTGCATATGCAGCTGATTTGACAATTGACATGTTGAATAAAAATGCTGATGGCGAAAGAATGGTATACTCAACTGAAGTAGCAAAAGTTGCAATCGGAGATACCATCACTTGGTTGCCTGCATCAAAAGGACACAATGTACATTTCATCTCTGCACCAGATGGTATCGAACTAGTAAAAAGTAAAATGAATAAAGATTTCTCTTTCACATTTGAAAAAGAAGGAATTTATCTTTACCAATGCACACCACATAAATCTATGGGTATGATTGGTTTAGTAGTAGTTGGAGAAAATACAGATAATCTAGATTCTGTAAAAAAGACAAAAGTTGTCGGTAAGACAAAAAAGAAGTTGAAAGAACTACTTAGTAATATATGAAGCTTTTGTGACATTTAGAATATTTTGTATAAATAATTAAATAAGGGGGTAGTTCTGACCCCCTTATTATTGATAGAAAGGAAATCTTGAATGAGAAATATACTCTTAGGCACGATTTTCAGCTTTGTGGCCTCAACTGCACTAGCTGAAAACGTCACCATTGGTCAAACGACCGCACTTATCCCCGAAGCGGGACTTTCACTTTCACCAATTAACGATGGTCAATCAGGCAACGTTAAT